>Ga0209417_1000958_pt1 | contig 58015 bp, 57 predicted proteins | sample RifGroF2_FD_184002 | JGI IMG/M metagenome (GOLD analysis project Ga0209417, IMG submission 184002) | Groundwater microbial communities from Rifle, Colorado, USA - Groundwater F2 (SPAdes) (version 2) | ecosystem: Environmental > Aquatic > Deep subsurface > Groundwater | place: Rifle, Colorado... | reverse complement strand
AGAACGTATCAATGATACGCTGCTGGGTGATAAGCGTTTCTTCGGGAAGAATTTTTTCCTTGTAGCAGGAGATCGGCACCTTCACGGGCCACTTCTGCGACATTGTGACTTCGCGCGTTTCGCCGCCTTCGTTCTTGATTACCGCAACAGTATCCTTGACAGTGTAACTGCCTTTAGGCTTGATTGATACAAGTTCCCATTCGCCCTTGAGGTCGAAGGCTAACATGATAAAGTGATCGAAGATACCTTCCGGCACGCTGCCGATCTTCTCGCCCGCACGAACTTTTGCGCCTGGTTCTACGCAAGGGGTGAACTCCCACTGTTTCGCATAGTCGAGCGCGGGGAGATAAAGACCGCGTTTGAGGAAGAACCCTGACTTCTCGGCAAGCTCATTCAACGGGTTCTGAAGTCCGTCGTAAACTTTAGTAAGGAGCCCCGGCCCAAGTTCGACACTTAGAAGTTCATCGGTAAATTCGACCCTGTCGCCGACTTTCAGCCCGCGGGTGTCCTCGTAAACCTGAAGGTCGGCACGTCGTCCGCGAACGCGAATGACTTCGCTCTTCAGCCGTTCCTCGCCGAGTATCGCATAGGCCACTTCGTTCTGAGTGACCTCGGTATCGAACTCGACCGTAATCATATTTCCGTTGACACCGACAATTCTGCCTGCATTGCTGTCCTGCATCACCGCCATACTCCTTAAACTATATTGTATATATTATTTCTTAATCCTGTTTCGCGGCCTGCGTACCATAGACATTGTCCAGCAGTTCCGAGAAATTCTTTTCACCCGGTTCTTTTTTGCGATCGCTCCATTTGAGCCTTAACATGAGCTTGAGCTTATATACGCAGAGCCTGTCAAAGTCGAAGATATGCCCGCATTCGAGGTCTTCGAGCTTTTTCCACCTCAGGTCATCTAGCATTTTTTCACGGCTGAGGGGATTAGAGGCCCCTGAAAAGTCCTGAGCCGCCCTGTCAACTTCGGAAAACCAGTCATTTTCATGACGGCACACAGCTTCGACGTCGCGGTTAAGTTTGTGCCCGCGTTGACGAGCCAGCCTGTTGCGAAGACAGTCTTCCCATTCAGTCCATGATTCAAGGGACTCGACCTTAAACGCCTCTTCCGTAACTCCGGGAACAAGAGAGAGGCCGTTTATTATTCCCATCTCATTTTCATCGAGCCACTTAGCGCACTCTTCAAGAAAAGACTCAATGGAAATACCCGGTACTTCGTCCTGCCTTATCATCGGCAGGGAACTTATAAGGTAGTAATATTGTCCCATAGCATGTCCGGTGAATTTATTTTAATTGTTTCGTTTGACGCGACAGTGTCCGGCAATCAGTCGTTAAGCATCGCGGAAACCCTCGGCCCGATATAATGGCAAATTATTTCAGTGAGAGTATCGTCCGTAAAATCAAAGAAAACGTCATTTCCCTTAAACCCGATTTGGAGTCCGGCACTGAAATCGGAAACCGCAGTTATCGATGGATTTTGTCTGAGTTCCTCCGCAAGACTGCTTTTCAGGGCTGCCTCCATTTTTTCGAGGTCTTTGGGATTGAGAAGAATGTCAAGCTCAGGTTCAGTTCCCTGATTTTTATCTTTGTAATTCTTGAGCATTTCGAGCAGTATTTTACCCATAAACTCCGCCGTCATGGCCTCATCTATCGAGCCTTTGACCACCTTGTTCAGACGGGCCATAAGATCTTCTTTGAGTGAGAGGATTATATCGCGTGCCGCCTGCTTTATCGCGGCCTTCGCTCTGGCCTCGCTTCCGGCCGCTTCTTCGGCTGCCTTTTTGACAATTGAATCGGCCTCTTCGCGAGCCTTTTTAAGAATCGAGTCCGCCTGGATATTGGCGTCGGAAATGATTTTTTCTTTTTCGGTATCGGCTTTTTTCAAGCCTTCGTCGTGAATGCGCTGGAGTAATCCCTGTATATCCTCAGCCATAAGCCTGTCTCCCCGAGTATATTTAATTTAAAATTCATGAATAATACTCTAACTCTCTAGCCTGAACAATCTAGCGATAAATATGTTTTTTTCAATAGTGCTGTTCAATATTTAACAATTAAATTTTATGCGGCGGGCCTAGAATAAAAATAGACAGCGCACGGGAAAAGGTTTTCCATTTCCCTGCGCTGCTGTGAAGTGTTTTAGATATTCAGTTCTTATACCATGCGACGGGAAGGGCTTCTCTTTCGGCTTCGAGAAGCTCGTTCATTATATTCCGGGCATCGCCGATATTGTTGATGATTGGATCTGTACACATGGCTTTAAGAAGCGTAGACTTGTCGCACGTTACGGCAGCCTCAGCTGTTAGTTCATGCGTATCAAGTATCTGCATCTGCATTCCTAATAAGCCGCGCGGCATCTGGCCGAAGGGCTTCGCCCTGAAACCGTTCATGTCGATATTGCGTTCGAGTTCGAGGAAGGCATCGTCAGGCATATTTGTTACGGAACCCTGGTTGGGGCCGTTTATGAAGAACGGTTTGCCAAGGTCTGCCCACATGCTTTCGACGATATCGGTCGCGTGGTCGCCGTGGTCCATGCATAGAAATTTTTCGATCGGGGTCGTTCCATTGGCTAGCAGTTCTGTTTCGCTCCAAGCAGCTTTCATCTCATCATCCCGATTGTAGGCGTCGAACGCTATTATAGGTTCGGGTTCGACAGGTGTTTTGCCGTAGCCCTGAAAGAACGGAACGTATTCCTTCGTGTGGCTGACCGCAGTCGGAAATGCGCCATAAACCTCGAATAGCTGAAGCGCATAATTCATATTTAGGCGGGGCTTGGCTTTTTTAGAGGGTTCCGTTTCCCATTCCTTAGCGGCTTCGCGCTTGACGTAATCATAAAAACGCCCCATCATGTCCTTGCCTTCGTAACTGCATTCGGTAACCCATGTGCAGTGATTGATTCCGGCTATCTTTATATTGAACTTGGTATCGGCTTTATCGGGTACAAGACCAAGGCAGCGCATGAAATGGTGCCTGGAATACGGAAGGTGATTTCCGTCGCAGAGCGCGAAGCTTTTTATCTTGGAAGCGTTGCGCATCAAGGCTATACCCAATACCGAAGTTGGATTTATAAAGTTTATAAGCCACGCATCCGGAGCGAACTTTTCTACATCGCGCGCTACATCTAGTACCTGCGGAATTTCCCTGAGTGCCCTGAATATGCCGCCTGCCCCGATTGTGTCGGATGAACACATCGTGACTCCGTACTTTGCGGAGATCCTGGTATCGATGCCGCGATAGAAGGCGTTTCTTCCGGAGAATGCAAGGATCACGAAATCGGAATCCTTCATCACCTCGCGCCTGTCAGTCGAGAAAATGAGGTTAGTCGGAGCGTTTGAAGCTTCGATTGCGCGCTTCGCTATTTTTACCATTGTATCCAGGACTGCCGGATTGGTGTCAACGAGAGCAAGCGTGCCGTTCCTCAGGTATTCGCTTTTGACCATCTTCCATATCACCTGTTTGCCGAAAAAATAGCTTCCAGCTCCTATTACTGTTACCTTGGGACCTGCTTTCATAATAGCGTCTCCATTTATGTTTTTATGTTTCGCCCTTACTACGACAGTAGTGTTTATTTTGATGTCTGACAATAAAAATATTGTTGATTTTTTTGTAATTTTGTTGCAGTATGCTAATGTTTCATGAACCATGAATAAAAATAAATTTTTCACAAACGCGGTTTACAGAAATCCGAAGGAAAGCGAAAAACTTTCGCTCCCGCTGAGGCTGCGCTCGGTTGGGCATTATGAGGTCGGCATTCCCTGGCGCGACCGCGATGATATAGTCAAGGACTTTATTCAGGTTTTCTGGGGAATCGAAGGCTGCGCTGAATTCACGATAGCAGGGGAAAAATATTTACTTCAACCGGGCTTCGCGACTTATTTTTTACGAATGGAAAGGCATTTTATAGAGGCAAAGAGCACACTTTGGCGCTACCGCTGGTTCACTTTCGACGGCCCGCTCGCCGACACAATAATGGAGTCATTCAAACTCCCTAGGGAACCTTTCCACGTCGGCCCCTGCCCCGAAACTCTCTTCAACCAGCTCGCCGCAGTATTAAAGGACATCAGCCCCTCGGCGACACTGCGCGGTTCCGCTCTGGCATATGAAATCCTGACAAGCCTTCAGGACAATTCATCCTTACTGGAGGAATCCGGAAACAGCCTCGTCGAACGCTTTGTGGAAACTGTAAGGGAAAATTTTGCAGATTCTTCATTCAGCGTCAGCGCCGCCGCCGACATACTCGGCACCCACCGCAGCACGTTATTCAGGGCAGTGCAGAAAAAAAACGGAATAAGCCCGGTCAACCTCATCATGAATATAAGGTTACAGCACGCGCTGGAGCTTCTAATGAACAGCTCGTTGACACTTAAGGAGATATGCATAAAAACAGGAATAACGAACGAATCGTATCTTTCAAAGCTCGTTCACGCCTCCACAGGAATGAGTCCCGGCAGATTCAGAAAACGCGGTGCAGTTTCTTGAATTACTTTTTCGTGTCGTACTTGAGGATTACTTCGCCCTCTTTGCACATATTGAATTTTTCGCGTGCGACCTTTTCAACAGCCCTCGGCGAACTCTCCAGTTCCTGCACTTCTCTATTAAGCTTGAGACATTCTTCGGTCTTTTTTTCGAGCGCTTCGCTCAGGGAGTCGACATTAGCTTTCATCTTCCTGTATTTGAGATGAACGGGCCATATCAGAAGGAGCGCAAATACAATCACAATCACTGCGATTAGATAAAAAAACAGCGATATGATATTGTTTTTACGTCCCTTTTCCAACATTAATCTCCCTGACTATATCAATGGCTTTAACTGAACTTTTATACCTGTAGTGTCATCAGGAACTCAGCATTCGTCTTCATTTTCTTGAGTTTTCCGATGAGCAGCTCCATCGCTTCCACTGGCGGCACTCCATTCATGGCCTTTCTGAGTGTCCAGACACGCTGGAGCTCATCAGGATGAAGCAGAAGTTCCTCTTTACGTGTTCCGCTCTTCTCAATATTTATAGCCGGATAAATGCGTTTGTCAACAAGGTGACGGTCAAGATGCAGTTCCATATTGCCTGTTCCCTTGAATTCTTCGAATATGACTTCGTCCATGCGGCTGCCGGTGTCGATAAGAGCTGTCGCTATTATGGTCAGACTGCCATGGTGCTCAATATTTCTGGCAGCGCCGAAAAAGCGCTTTGGCTTGTGGAGCGCATTCGCGTCCACGCCGCCTGAAAGTATCTTACCGCTGTGGGGCTGAAGTGTGTTATATGCTCTGGCCAAACGCGTTATACTGTCGAGAAGTATAACCACGTCCTTTTTGTATTCAACCATCCTCTTGGCCTTTTCGATTACCATTTCGGCAACCTGCACATGGCGTTCTGGCGGCTCATCGAAGGTTGAGCTGACGACTTCGGCATTCACGCAACGCTGCATATCGGTAACTTCCTCGGGGCGTTCATCTATGAGAAGAATGATGAGGCTGACATCGGGGGAGTTTTTTGTTATGCTGTTGGCTATTTTCTGAAGCAGCACGGTTTTTCCTGTTCTGGGCGGGGCCACGATGAGGCCGCGTTGCCCCTTTCCTATCGGCGTGACGAGGTCTACCACCCTGGTACAAAGCTCATCGGGGTCTCTTTCGAGCATAAGACGTATTGTCGGAAAGTAAGGAGTAAGATTGCCGAACGGGATGATTTCCTTTTTCTTTTCGGGAGCTTCATGGTTGATTGACTCGACCTTGAGCATTGCGAAAAATCTCTCCTTCTCACGGGGCGACCTTATCTGCCCTGCAATAAAGTCGCCGGTCTTCAACGAAAATCTTTTTATCTGAGACGGGCTGAGGTAGATATCTTCGGAGCTCGGTAGATAACTATAGCTTGAGGAACGCAGGAAGCCGAAGCCGTCCGGCAGGACTTCGAGGTAGCCACTCCCATACATGAGTCCGCTTTTTTCGGCGTTTGCCTTGAGTATCTCGAATATGAGCCTTGATTTCTCAAGAGCGCCTATCCCCTCTATTCCGAGGTCGCTGCCCATCTGGGCCAGTTCGAGCATGGGTTTTCCCTGAAGCTCGGTTATGTTAAGGCTGGGCGCGGTACGGTCGCGATAATTTGGGTCTTCCTGTCCGGATGGTGAACGATTGTTGTCACCCTGTGAACTCTGATTATTATGATAATTATTGTTATTGTTATTGTTATTGTTATTGTTGTACTGGCCGCCGCCGCCGCGGGTTCTATACTTATAATTGTTGTTCTGGCCATGGGAGCGGCGTTCACGCTGTTCTCCGGAAAGTTCTTCCCGTGTCGGCCTGTCCATCTGTGCGGTATCGAGATCGCGCGCTTCCTCGCGGGGTGCGGGCGGACGATTTTCTTCGCCGGATGAATTTCCCTGTCTTTCGCTCTCTTTGTTCGCGGTGACGTTTTCGGAAACATTCTCGATGGTATTTTCGAAATTTTCCTGATACCCGGGGGAAGAACTCGGGCGGGGAACTTCTTCACGCTGTTCATACCGATATGACTGAGAACTTTCATCATCACGCGACGCCTGTGTGAATTCTTCGGAAACAGTGCCATTATTGACTGTATCGGCGTCAGATGCGGGCTTGTAGTCTACGCTGTTTCCCAAGTTTTCTTCTACCGGCACCGCCTTTTTCCGGCGTCCACGCCTGACCTTGAACTCGTCGGCGGAATCACCCGCGAGAAGCTCCGGTTGCACCGGAAAATTATTGTCGGTTTCGTTTGAGATAATTTCCTCAGACCCGTTAAGGTCATCTGTCTGAGATTTTCTTCTTGCCATACTGGATTGTCCTCATTTTTTTGTCTAAAATTTTACATTGTTCTCGAAGAAGCCCCATGGGACCACTGTTGATTATGCCCAAGTCTGCCCTTTCAAGCTTATCTCCCTGGGAAAATTGCCGTAAGTTCCGTGATTCAATATCGTTAATGCTCCAGCTTCTTTCCATAAGCCTCTTATACTGGACACTTTGCTCGGTCCATATCGAGATTATCAGGTCGAATACAAAAGCCTTGTTTTTTTCATAAAGAAGCGGTACATCAAACATGATATAATCGCTTTTGCATCTTCCTATGATTTTTGCCGACCTTTCAAAAACTGCCGGGTGAAGTACCGATTCGAGCCATTCAAGCTCGCCTTGATTGTTGAAAACTATTTCCGCTATCTTCTTCCGGTCTATGTTCCCGGAAGAGTCCGTAATCTCCGCCTCTCCCCAACGCGCCAGGAAAGTACCTCCCATACTTTTGTCCCTGTATATCTCATGCACCAGGCTGTCCGCGTCTATAGTAAACCAGCCCAGTTCCCCAAATATTTTCAAAACCGTACTTTTACCGCAGCCTACGCCCCCGGTCAGTCCCACAAGCATAAGAAAAGTTCCTCTCAACAAATCCCGTCATTGAAGAGCTTTGCAAAATAATGAAAAACTCATCCGCTTTGAAGAACCGGGAAATTTTATATGAAGCCTTCGTATCGGGATGAAAAACTCTATATGATGCAGTATCTTATTCATTAAAATATTTCTTGGCTTGTGAAATACAAGGCGTAAAAATCTTTTTTTTATCAAAATTCATATTGAAAGGGAAATTATGAGACAGAAACCATTCATTAAAAATAGCGAGTCATTACATAAAGGGAAGTGGCTCGAACTTAAAAAAATACATTTTACCGACGAAAAAGGACACGAGCGAAGCTGGGAAAGCGTCGAAAGACTAAGGTGCGGAGGAGCCGTTGTCATGATCGCGGCCCTCAAGCCTTCCGGCAGACTTATCCTTATAAGGCAGTTCAGGCCGCCGATGAATTCATACCTCATGGAGTTCCCTGCGGGGCTTATTGATGACGGCGAGGACCCTGTGCTCTCCGCAGAACGCGAACTCCTTGAGGAAACAGGCTATAAAGGAAAAGTCCACAGGATATTCGCCCCCTCATGCAGCTCTCCAGGACTTACCGGCGAAACCGTGAGGTTCTGCCTCATGCATGTCGATGAAAATTTGGCGGAGAACCGTTCCCCCTCACCCGCTCCCGAAGAAGGCGAACACATCGAAACATTCCTCGTCAGCCCGGAAAGACTCAGTGAATTCCTCAACTCAAGAATCGAAGCAGGCGATTCTATAGACTCAAAACTCCTGAGTTATTCAATTACTTTAGAATAACCAAAGACCGCGCGCTAATTTTAAAACCGAACTCGTCACAGAGCGAGGAACAGCCACGCGCCCACTTGGTCAGCCGAACGTAGTACCGTTACATCCCCAGTCTGAAGCCGCAACATTCGTAAAATTGATGTAGATGTTTGAAGTGGCTATACCGAGTTCTTTATTCAGAAGCGTACAGACCGCATGGCTTATTTTCTGGTTCACTTTCCCGTCGAGCCCGCCTATCCCCCTAACCTCGACCCACGCACCGGAACAAAGTTCGCCTCCAAAGCTTATCATCGCGTCATTCTCAAAAACAACGGCCACGTAACGTTCCGGTTTTCCGGTCTCTTCCGCGCAAATCCGTGAAAGGGCTTTGATAATCTTTTCCTTGAGAGCGGCGTCACAACTTACTGACGTTTCAACTTTTACGAGCGGCATATAATCTCCTCCTTTTTGGGACTAAAGCTTTTTCAGTTCTTCTCTGAATTTATCAAAATCATCAGTCGCAAGATATGGGTTCAAGCGCTTCTCCTCCCCAAGATTACGGAACGGAACGGCGCCGTAATCATGCCCGGAGTAAACTATATTAGAGCCTGCGAGCGGAAAAATAACATTTCTCATTGTATTGAACATGGCCCTCGGCAAACAATAACCGCAACAGTCAATAAAAAGAGTATCGCCTGTAAAAAGCGCCGAATCGTCACTCATACGGTAAAGTACACCGTCGGGACTATGGCCCGGCGCATAAAGTACCTCTATAAATATTCCGCCGAAGGAAAGTTGTTGACGGTCCGCGAGATTTATAGAGTGACCGGCTGCACATTCCGGATGGGCCGCAACCGCCGCATCGAAAAAACTCAGGACATCCTTCAAGCCGGAGACGTGGTCGTGATGCCCATGGGTAATAAGTATATACTTGGGGGAGAGAGGCTTTGCATCCTCAAGCGCCTTCCTGATTACGGAAACGTCCCCGCACGGATCGATAATAGCGGCATCCCTCGAAACTTCGTCAAAAACAAGATAAGAAAAATTATAATCAAGCCCGCGAACGTTCAACTGTTTGACTTTTATCATTGCCACCATCCCCTCTCAAAATATCACGCAGTAAAGACCGGGCAGAATAAGCACAATCCCCATAAGTACAAGCCACATCCTTTTTCTCTGAACAGAAAAGCTGTATATCGGAGCCCCTGCTATCTTCCTGAAATTACCCGCGCTGAGATAGTACGACATTCTGGCGCGGTCACCCCGCCGCCTCGAATAATCGACCTCAATTCCCTTACGCCTGTAAGTAGCCATAACCTCGCCTTCAGAACGACTTTGCCAGTATCAGAGCCCCTGCGATTATGGCCACGGCGCAGAAGCCGACAGCCGCCAGCAGCGGAAGATAAAAATAAAGCCCCATCCGGAAAAGCTGCTTGAACGACAGCGATGCAAGCTCCACAAGGAAGGATTCAGAACCTGCCTCAGAACGCGCGGAAGAATTCCGGAATTTATCCATTTTTGACCCCTGACGTATAATCTCAAGGCGAATATTTTCAAGCGTTTTCATGGCGTTGGCAAGGGCGGGCGAATAGTCATCACTCTTTTCCCATTCAGAATCGTCCAGAGACGAGGCCTTCTCTGAAAGGTCTCTAAAAAGTATCTCCGACTCATTGATAAGCTCAATCCGGCGGCGGAGTTCCTCGGCCTCATCAGGAAGTCCCGTCAGGATTTCTGTGAGCTTACCATCAATGTCGCGCTTGAGCCGCTGAAATTCCTCGCGCCTTTTAACATGGGCTTTTCTGAGGCTGCTATCAATACATGGCGCGCTAGCCGCGATATCATTATGCCCATGATGGTCTTTCACGGGACTGTCTTCTATTTTCGCATACCCGACATCGTTGTCTTCTATTTTCGAATATCCCGCGTCATCATCGGACCGCCGCGCAGTCCCTGACCCGATTTTATCCTTTATCCTGTGAAGGTTTGAGCTTACGAATTCCCTCTTATGCATTGGATGCCTCCCTTTTAAATAATTTCAAAGATTAAGCCTGGAAGCGACAAAGTCGGAATCCTTATCGCCACGGCCGCTAAGATTTATTAAAATTTTTCTGCCTTTGCCTATTTCCTTCGCGGATTTCATCGCATATGCTACCGCGTGTGCGCTCTCAAGTGCCGGAATGATTCCCTCCTGGCGCGACAATATCATGAAGGCATCAAGGCATTCATCATCCGTAATTGACACATATTCGACGCGCTTAATGTCTTTGAGGTAACAGTGCTGCGGGCCAACGGCCGGATAATCCAGCCCCGATGCAATCGAGTAAACCGGCAACGGCTCGCCCTTGTTATCCTGAAGCACATAACATCTAAACCCGTGCAATGTCCCTTTGCTGCCCTTGGTGATCGTGGCGGCGTGATCAGGAGTGTCAAGCCCCCTTCCCGCGGGTTCGACACCAATAAGCCTTACGTTTTCATCCTCAAGAAATCCCGTAAAAATTCCAATCGAGTTGCTTCCGCCGCCGACACAGGCCATCACACAGTCGGGAAGCCCTCCCGCGTAATCAAGCATCTGCGCCCTGGCCTCACGCCCGACAATGCTCTGAAAGTCCCTCACCATCATCGGGAACGGATGTGGACCAACGACCGAGCCTATCGCATAGAAAAAATTCACCGGATCCTTCAAGTACTCCTCGAACGCGCTGTCCACGGCATCCTTAAGCGTTGCGGTGCCCCGGCTGACAGGTATGAGATCAGAACCCAATATCTTCATTTTTGTAACGTTGGGATGCTCCTTCTTGATGTCTACAATTCCCATGTGTATTTCGCATTTTATTCCGACCAGCGCACATGCCGTCGCAAGCGCGGCGCCATGCTGTCCCGCCCCTGTCTCGGCTATTACCTTGGTCTTGCCCATGAACTTCGCCAGAAGCGCTTCTCCGAGACAGTGGTTTATTTTATGAGAGCCGGTATGATTCAGATCCTCGCGCTTGATGTAAATGTCAGCGCCGCCGGAATGGCTCGTGAGTTTTTTCGCCAGATAAATGGGGCTGGGCCTGCCTGCATAGTGCGTATAAAGATCCTGAAGCTCGTCCTGAAAATCTCGTGACTGTGAGACCTCTTTATATGACGCCGCAATATCATCCATTACATTCTTCAACACCTCCGGAACATACTGTCCCCCATACTCCCCAAAATAGCCTTTTTCATCGGGCATCGGCCCAAATTTAAATTTAGATGACGTCATACTGTCCTCTTGATATTATATGGCATTTCGCATAAAGTACCGTCCCATACAAGATATAGCAAACCGAATGCGCTATCTGCGCCCCTGAAAGCTTATTCTTGGATCGGCAATGACATACATTATGTCTGCCGCCAAAAGCCCCGCAAGGGTCAACACCCCTCCAAATCCGAAGAGCGCCATCAGGAGAGGGATATCTCTGCTGTTCAGGGCGTTCATCGATAGCAGCCCCATCCCGGGAATACTGAAAACATGCTCCACTATTATGCTTCCGGCAACAAGTCCGGGAATTAATCCGGCGAATAGCGTAATTAATATTATCACGGCATTTCTCAAGGCATGCTTGAAAATTACCGTGGTCTCCGGCAGCCCCTTTGCCCTCGCCGTTCTTATGTAGTCCATATTTATAACGTCCATCATTCCCGAACGCGAGTAACGCGAAAGCCCTGCGAAACCGGCATATGAAAGACAAAATACCGGCAGAATATAGTGCATTGCGGTCGCCCCCAATACATGCCAGGTATTCATTCCCCAGGTATTGTAAACGCTCAGACCTTTCAGCGGGAAAAAAGGGTAACGCCCCCCTTCACAGAACAATGCCTGCAAAACAAGGGCCGCCCAGAACACAGGCAGGGAATAAAGAAAGAAAAGAAAAAATGTCATTGTCTTATCGGAGAATGATTTAGGATAAACAGCCGAGTAAATTCCCGCGGGTATCGCCAACAGATACGTCACAAGAATCGCCCATATGTTAAGAGAGAGCGTAACAGGCAGCCGCTCCAGAATAAGGGCCGCGACCGGTCTGCCCTTGTCCACTGAAACGGAATTACCGAGGTCTCCGCGCATCACAACGCCCGAAAGCCATTTACAGAATCCAACATAAAGAGGCTTGTCCAGGTAAAGCTTGTCCCTCATGACCTGATTGACGGCAAAAGCACCCTTATCCCCCGAAAGCCCTTCTCCCCCGCTTTGACCTTCACCGAACATCGATGCTTTAGCCGGATCACCGGGAGCCAGGCGCAACAAGGCATAACTCACGAACATTATGACAAACAAGGTGATGAATGCCAAGCCCAGCCTTTTTATAAGATAAGAACCCACGCTTTAATCCTTGAATAATTCGGTTTGCGATTTGATTTTTCTAGATTTTACTGCATTTTACTGCTTTTACAAGTGATTTTAATCTCCGTTGCCCGGGTAGCTCAGGGGATAGAGCAGCAGTTTCCTAAACTGTTGGTCGTGGGTTCGATTCCCGCCCCGGGTACCATCCCCCCCCAAAAAAAAACAAGCCGGACGGGTTTTCTCATCGAACGTGATACTCAGACTACGTCTGCTTCTGGAGATTTTTATGGCGCATTTTTAAGAATGAAGCTGGCGCCTCATAAAGACAAATGCTAAAATAAGAAGGTTTAAGTTGGTATGATATTTACACGAATTTGTAAACAGAGCCTAAAAGGGAGAATGTGATGTCCCTACCCAATATTGTATTCGTGATTTGTGACGATCTTGGAATTAATGATTTGCATTGCTATGGTCGTAACGACCACAACACACCCAATATTGACATCCTAGCAACGCAGGGAACCCGCTTTACCTCTGCCTATGCCTCCCAGGCAATTTGTTCTGCGTCGCGCGCTGGTTTGCTGACTGGACTCAATCCAGCGCGCTTGCATCTTACCACATATCTTCCAGGACGCCCCAATACCATATCGCAACGCTTGCTACATCCCGAGATTATGATGCATGTTCCGTTAAGTATCAAAACATTTCCCCGCTATTTTAAGGAAGCCGGTTATGTTACGGGATTCATTGGGAAATGGCATATTGGTAATAAACCGGGCCCAAAAGAACATGGATTTGACTATGTTTATTACCCTGGAGATGGGAAAAACACCGTACCATCAGAGAAGGAAGGCGGCAAAGCAGAATACGAACTAACCAGAGAAACCATCAAATTCATTGAGGAAAACAAGGATAGACCATTTGTGGCCTATCTTGGTCACTATACGCCTCATATTCCCTACACGGCCAAGCAGGATATTGTCGATAAAAACAAGGACGCATTCGAACCGGTTTATGCCGCCCTTATCGAAACACTGGATGATTCGATTGGAATGCTTACAGGAAAACTTGATGAGCTGTGCTTGTCTGAAAACACTATCTTTATCTTTACCTCGGACAATGGAGGACTCCACGTACCGGAATTAAGCCACGAAAAAGTTACACATAACACACCGTATCGCGCTGGAAAGGGATATACTTATGAAGGAGGGCAACGTGTGCCGCTTATTGTTTGCTGGCCAGGACATATTTCTAAAGGGCGCGTGATAGATGCACCAGTCAACAACATAGACTGGATTCCCACATTGTTGGAACTTATCGGATATCCCGTCCCATCTGGCTTAGATGGAATCAGTTTTGCTAAGGGATTGACAGGCAGTGTAATTCCGAATCGAAAATTATTCTGGCATTTTCCACACTACACGAATCAAGGCGGACGCCCTAGCGGTGCAATGCGCGACGGTAATTGGATATTGATCGAACTATACGACGAGGACAGGGCAGAACTCTATGATCTTTCAAAGGATATTGGAGAGCAGCAAGACCTAGCCAGGCGATACCCTGCTCGCATCAATTCGATGTGCGCAGAATTGGATGAATGGCGAAGGGAAAACAAAGTCCAATACAATACACCGAATCCAAATTGCGATGAGAAGCTATACAGAAGGTTTTATGTTGACATGGATCCTAGCAAATTCGAGCCGCTTATTGCGAATGATAAGGAATGGAGTTGCCTCATCAAATGGCAAAAGGAAATGTACGAAATAGGGAAATCGCGCTGATTATAGAAATGGAATACGGGGGTTTTGATGCAAGAACAATAAATGAGGCGGCAAAAACCTCAGGAGAAGAGGCGGCGGGATAACTCCATTTTGGGACTATTTTTCACGTATGGCAAAGAGACATTTCAGGTAGCGGCCTTCTTCAAATTTTACGGGATGGTCGAGGGCATGGGCCGTTTTTTCAATTTCATTCAGGCGGCGGCCTGCTTCCGAAGCGGCTCTGCTGACAGTGGAGAAAAACATTTCGGGGCTTATGCGGCTGGAACATGAGGCCATTATGAATGTGCCGCCCGGGTTTAAGACGTTCAGGCCCATTTTAACAAGCCTTGCATAGGCAGAGAGAGCGTTTTGTACATCGGCCTGCTTCTTGGCGAAAGAAGGCGGATCGATTATCACCATGTCAAAAGTTCTGCCTGCTTTATACATTCCGGAGAGGGTTTCAAAAGCGTCAGCGGCGATGAATTCCTTTTCGGCAGAAGCTATTTTATCATTGAGCTTGTTCAGTTCGAAATTTCTTTTTGCCGCCTCGATTGCGGGTTTGCTTATGTCAAGGCTGGTAACAGAAGTGGCTCCCCCCCTCGCGGCATAGATTGAAAACCCGCCTGTGTAAGAGAAAACATTCAGGACAGTTTTCCCCTCAGCGAGAGCTTCCGCCCTCGAACGGTTATCGCGCTGATCAAGGAAAAAACCTGTCTTCTGTCCGTTAACCGGGTCGGCTTCAAATAATATCCCGTTTTCCCTGAAAATCACCGTATCGCCGGAGCCCTTTAAAGCCATGCCGTTTGTCAAACCATGCGCATATTCAGGGCGCGATTGAATGTTGTTGCTGAGACGCAGGACAATATTTTCCGGCGACATGACATTATCCAGGCCGTTCACGATATCCCTCAAATGGGGTATCCACGCGGGTGTATAGATTTTGATAACCACGGTTTCGGCATAACGGTCGATAATCAGGCCGGGAAGGAGGTCGTTTTCGCCGTTCACGACTCTGTAGGCATTGGTATCACGGTGAAGAAGGCCGAGGCGTTGTTCAGCGGCTTTCCTGAGCCTGCTCTCTAAAAAAGCACCGTTGACTGGCATCTGTTTTCCGAACTGAAGCACCCGCACGCGTATCAGTTCATCGGGGTCATAAAGCCCTATTCCGAGAAATTCCCTTTTCCGATTGAAAAGCACAGCGAGATCTCCAGGAGAGCCTTCCGTGCTCTGGGAAGCCACGCCCTTCCTGAACACCCAAGGGTGCCGCTTGCGTGTAGCACGTTCAGCCTGTGGCGACAAATATATCGCTATCCTTTTTTCAGAGGGCATGGGAAGTTTTTCAAGTATTTCGTTCACTGCTGTATGCTTGCTTCAATACTTATTCTTTGGGTTCTGAGCCATCCTTCTCATGCTCCAACTGTTCGAATTTTGATTTGTCGGCTATTGAAACATGTCCATCAACCTGACCGTTGTCAAGGTGGTTCGCCTCCCGCACTTTAAGGTCGCGAAATAGTCGGAACAGATCGATAAATCCGCCGATACCGAACCAGAAGGTCGAGATTGTCGCCATAGTTCCCGGGACAAGCAGGAAAACTACGAAAAAGTATCGCCCCCACCAGTGCAATGGCCAAGGTGCAATGGCGTTCCAGATAGCCACGACGAGGAAGCAGCCGATAAAGCTATAGATGAAGCTGTAGAGGAAGAACGACCATGCGATGACCTTGTCGCCAGTGGTGTATTCCTTTGTAATGCCAAGCAGTTTGCTGAAGACCGTGCGGAAGGACCATTTTAGCTGTTCCTTATTTTCTCCGTCAAGGTTGTAGATGCCGCGGTGGAGCATCCTGTCGAGATTGAACGGCTCTTTCATTGTGAAGTACGATACGATGCAGTAAAGAGCTAGCGTAATCAGCATTGTTATCAAATAGAATTCATAGCTGTTGACCGGGAATTTGACAGGGTCCATTTTCCAGACAACGTAGGGGTTGAACGGCTTGGAAACGGCTACAAGGAAATTACCTACCGGTTCGACCATATTGATGCTCTGCAGCCACGGATAAACTACGTCGGCCCAGTTGCGCTGGACTAAAATACCGACGACTGACAGTACCATGCCGGTGATAAGCGATGTGAATGCGCCAGCCGTCGTTCCGAAACGGCCATAAAGCCCGAATATCATTACCGGGCCGCAGCCGCCAAGCCACATCGTACACATGATCGTTACGAAAAGGTTGATATAGTCAAGCTGCGCCATAAAAAATGAACCGCAGAAAAAGAAGACACCGATGCCTATCGATACGAAGCGCAGTGCCCATACGTGCTGATTCGGAGTGAAAGGCTTCTTTTTTAGCGGCAGGATAACGTCCTGCGTGAGGCACTGTAGATCCGTGAATCGTCGGTAGATATCATCGCTAATACCATCAGGAGACAGAAAAGTCCCACGAGTCCCGTCGGAAGCATCTTGCGCATCGACGTACCCAGCATCATCTGGTGAAAAAGCGTCCGGAACTGCTGGAATTTTGCGTTCCCCTCGGATTCACCTTCGAACTCTTTGAGAGTTTCATGTGCTGTCTTGAGCAGGGGCGTGTCAAGATTAGCATCCTGTGAAAGCGGTTTGTCTACACCAATCTGATGAAATTGCGCAGGTACCGAGTTGATTCTGGCATTGAAGATTTTTCGTTTCGCATCGTCGGGCACCAGCTCCCGGGATACGCGGGCGGAAATGTCGTCTCTTACGGATTTTGCCTGCGGCGCCCAGTTGCGATGGTTCATCAGAGTGATTATGGTTACGGCGATAAGTACATAAAATATCGAAGTAACCGCGCCTCTCCAAGTGCCGAGGAGTCCGGCCATCTTCTGTTCGTGCGGACTCTTTGCCGCGGAACTTGTGCCTGAACCGATCCAGCTTGCGCGGTGAAGGATCGATGTAAAGACTACTACAACTACAAGGAAGAGATTGAAGTCGCGCAGATTTGAGAGGTCGTATGGGTTGATGAAACTCTCTCCCTGTACCCGGTCCATCATCACGGGAACAATCTCGTTGGACCAGCTGAAAGTATAAAGTATGAATATCACAAAAACGATAATCAGCGGGAAGCACAGCATGCCCTGAACGGCATCCGTGATTACCAGCGCCAGCGTACCGCCCATGCAGATAATACTTATTGCCAAGGTCAGGCAGATTATCATAATCAGCATGAACGTCGGGATTTCCATTCCGTAGAACTGAATAATTGTCGGCAGGTCAAGGAAATAGATGAAAAATCGCGCCGCGATAGCGGGCATTATCATGTTGGCCAACATTTCGGAGAGACTGCGCAGAGCGGACGCAAAAATACGAAAGGGCCGGTTGTAGCGCATTTCCAGAAATTGGCCGAGCGACATTGCTTTGGTCTCGCGAAAACGGTAAGTACAATAACCGAGCAGTCCCATGGCGATGCCCAGTGGCATTACCAGGTATTGCCAGAATGTCAGGGCGAACCCTGTTTTGTAATGAACTTCCACAAAGGCAACCAGCCCGATAATCGAAAGAGCGTTGGCAATGTCTCCTACGCTTATTACATAGCGGCCGCATACGCGACCCGCAGCCAGAAAGTCCGCCACGCTGCGGATATATCTTCTCGAATAAAGCCCAATGCCTAAGACGAACACCACCGGAATAATCACAATCAGCCAGTCAATCAGTCCCATTTGTTACCTGCCATCCCATAGTTGTAAATTTTTGATTCTAGTTAAAGCTGGTCGCGTCCCAGCATGGAGCCCTGCCCTCACTCACTCAAACCACGAGATTTTTTTAAGACATGAATGGTTACTTCTCAGCAGAACCGATCTTCGTTTCACTGGAACAGTCTATATTTAACATGAACACGCAGAAATAGCAAGATTACATTGCTATTTTGTGCAATATTTTTCCCCTGAATCACATTTACGCCGAAAATCAGGAGTCTTAGGAGAATGAGATTACGGCCTTGTCAATTCCCAGTTCGCCGCAATGGACTGCACAAGGCTTCTTATTCCATAAACGCATCTGCTCATCCCATGGATCAACTATCGAAAGCTTTCCCTTAAGGGCAGTGAAAACATCTGGCAGGTCAAACTTTTTCAACACGCCAAACAGCATGTGCGAAAATGGCCATTTGTAAGCGATGGCTTCTGCAAGTTCCTGATAGGAAAGAAGCGCATTACACAAGATTGTTTTTTTAACATTTCCGGAAAGCAGTGCGGCAAAAACTGCCGGAACTGCGCCAAGTCCGCGCCCTGAAAGCGTTATATCGTTAAAGCCGGCGCTCTTCAGGAGATTGAGCGTCATCAGTATATCTTTTACTTTTCCGCCGAGATAGGGTTCCTGCATGAGGCTTCCGCAACATCCGTAGAAGAAATCCGTTTCATATGGAGCGAAGAAATCTTCAGGGAATCCGCATGAGACCGCGGCAGTTTCTCCGATACCTCTTATGTCCAGAGAGAAAACGGTCGTTCCTTCTTCGTGAGCCGGAATTTTCCCGTCGTTGAAGTCCGAACGAGTCGAGAGATGCGGAATATGCAGAACGGCCGTCTTTCCCATATCCAGAAAATGGGTTGGTGCATTCTTTGTGAAGCTGAAAAGTATAGCCTGAATGCCGGGCTCGCTTTCCACTGCAAAACGGTTCACGAAAAGGAAAAGCTCGTCCTCGTAACGCTCGCGGATTTTTCTGTAGTGCGGTACGGAATCCGTCATCTTCACCGCAAGCATGGAAGAAACGGTTTTGGAAAGTTCTTTTATTGACGGGACTTTTCTTTTTTTGCGCAGTTCGACGGCTTTTCCCGCGGTGAGTTCAAAGATAGGATGGGCATTTTTGAAATCTGTGAGGAGCTGTCCTGATTTCGATACTGAAAGATTTTCATGCGTTTCCAGTTTTATTTCCGGTTCCGCGGCCTTGCCCTTCACGCCTGCGTGTTTCAAAAAGAATTTGTACATCGCCTCGCGGTTCTTAAGGTGGTAGCCGTGAGAATCCGGGCCAGTAAAAGACTCGACATCGTCTTCATGTCCAAGTATCCTATAAATACGTTTTATCTGAGTAAAGGTCTTTTCGGTGCCGCGCGGGTCAAAAAAATCATTTTTCTGAGCCAGAAGCAATGTCGGGCGGGGAGCATGCGCGAGAAAAAGGTCCCCCATATCAAGACCGTATTTGAAAAATCCCGGTGGGTTCTGCTCCGCGTCCTGTGGTAGTTCGTTCTCGATATTATGAAGATATGTTGTCACGTAACAGCTTGGCGCCGTCATTGTTATTCTTTCGTCGAGAGCGCCGATGAATGACGTGAGGGTTCCGCCGCCGGAGTTGCCGGTCATGCCGACTCTGGACGTATCGACTTCCGGCCTCGACAAGAGATAGTCGAGCGCGCGGATACCATCCCACACGCGCCATGAACCGAAAAATTCTCCTGCAAGCTGCATGTGGTTGCCTGACATATTATGTTTGGCGCAAAGCCCTTCCGGTATCAGCGGATGCTTTTCTCTGAGATACTGCTGCCGCTCACCCTGTTCTATCGGATCGTAGATAAGAACCGCGAAGCCCTTGAGCGCCAGCCCTATGCAGAAACTTTGGTACGGCTCTGCAGCCTTGCCTGTGTCGGAATGCCCGCATGCCCCGAGCACTGCCGGAACTTTTCCCTTTATTCCGGAAGGCAGATATAAATTCGCGCTGACGTAAAAGCCAGGACGGCTCTCGAATACGATTTTTTCGATTGAGTATCCGTCTTTTTTCAAAACACCTGTCGTCTTCGCATTAAGAGGGGTTTTAGCGGGAAATACTCCAAAGCATTTCTTTATTTTGGAACGGACGTCCGAAACATATTTTTCGGCATCTTTCCTATTTTTAATGGAGGTAAGCTTCTTGCTTCTATCGTTCATCACAACGCGAAGCTTATTCACATAATAATCCTGGATCATGTGACCGTAAGGCGTTATTTCCTTCATTCCCGTTACCTTTCAAATATGCTTTTTGATAATCCGCCGCATTTCCCGGCGATATCTTTAAATTCCTTTTCGAACGCATTCAAATTCTTAGTTGCCAGTGCCTTCCCGTCGCTCATGGCCGGATTGATAAATCGAAGTTGTCCATTCACAAGTGCGGCTGCAAGAGAAACGTCGCCCCATCTCAATATTCCGGGCAGGTAGCTTGCCATCGTAAAAAACGTCGGCTGCGTCCCCTTGTCGAAAGCAAAACTAAGCGGAATTTTTTCAAGTATAAGGTTTGATTTCCCGGAAGTCAAGGCTGCTGCAAAAAGAGCGGCGAGTCCTGCGTCCCCGATTCCATAAAGGGTTATTTCCGAAGCTTCTTGAAAATCCTTCAGAAAAGAAGAAAGCAGCAAATAATCCTTAACCCATTCGCCCATAATGGAATATCCGAGCCAGAGGGCGGAACGACTGATCGCATGATAATGCGGAAGAGACTGAGGGTCTGTTGTTGTGTCCGTTTCTCCAGAGGCCCATAGATCAAAAAGAAGAACGCCTTTGCCTGACGCCAGCGCCTTTTTCATGATTTCATTTTCGGCGAGTTCGCCTTTGCCGCAGGGAGAGGCCAAGGCCATATATTCTGACTTTTTCCCGACAGGTTTCCGCAGGAGAACCGGAATCATTCGCCCGCATTCAGTTTCAAGAGCGAAACGTTCCCACTCTCCGGCAGTTGAATAAACATGAAGTTGTTTCAATGCCAAATTTTTATTGATTCTGAGGATTTTCAAAAGGTCTTTTCTTGCGGTTTCGGCGTCCATTCTTTTTTTGCCGAGGAAACCTTTTCTGAGAGCCATGCCTTGTTTATGACAGTGCTCCGCAATTGAAACTACCTTGTCACTTCTCTTCCCTTTTTTGAAGACCATCAATTTTTCTTCGGCAAGCGTCTCGAAGTCTTTCTCAGTCTTGGGCGCGCCATGTCCTATGCCTTTGAGATGGAGGTCGAAGAAGCCCAGCATAGCCTCCCTGATCTCCGGCCAGTAACCGTGCGGCATATTGAATACCTGATAAGTGAATTTTTCATCCGTGCCGTAGAGCTGGAAAATCTTTCTGGCCTCGGCATAAGTACGCAGCATTTCGGCCGGGTAAAAAGTAGGATTTGAATCGCCGAGGCAGTTGCATATTTTCATCGCGTTCGGAGCGGCAAGAGCAAGTACGCCCGATTCTTCCGTATAGGTCAGACCGTCGGGAAGAAGTTCGCATATGCAGTTGCTAGCCATGACATAGGACTGGAATGAGCCTACGCTTACGACAGGGACGCTTGCCTTGACCCTTTCGTCCATTGCCGCAAGCCACATCGTTTGATTCCCGCCACCGCTTGCGCCGGTTGCGCCGATTTTTGAAGAGTCAACATAGCCAAGAGAACAGAGCAAATCGACCCCGCGCATATTGTCAACTATCTGAGACCCCATCAGCGTCTCGCCGATATTCATCAACGACGCACCCAGCGTTCCTCCGTGGTATTCGAAAACACCGTGCTCTGTGGAACGTTCGCCCGACCCGAAGGCATCGACAGTAAGGCAGACATAAGCATTTTGGGCAAGGCTGTGACCTCTTCCCTGAACACGCTCGGCAAGCCGTCCCTGCGCCCAGTGCCCGTGCATGCATATGACTCCGGGGAAGGGGCCTTTCCCGTCGGGAATATAAAGATTGCCTGTTACGTAGAAGTCCTTGCGGCTCTGGTAGTAAACTTTTTTTACCGTATAGCCGTCCATTTTGACTTCGCCGGTTTCGTGATAATCAAGCTCAAGGCCATGATCCACGGTAACGCCGAGTGAGTCCCATAGTCTTTTGCGGAGTTTTTCCCTGGCTTTTTTCCAGTCGCCGATTTTTTCCGGCAACTGATGAACTCGGAATGCTTTTGCCGCCTCGTTTTTAAGACTTGACGAAATATAATCAGAGAACGGTTCTCTCCAGACATTAGGCAGTTTCATCATTCGTTCAACCTCCCTGCTTGATTTTTCTAGTAATTTCGAAATCTGCCTTCTGAAGCTTCTGAATCTCAGGAATAAGCCTGGAAGCTTCCTCTACACGTCTCTCTTCGACTAGCCTCAAATATGTATTCATGAGCTCGCAGTGCGCTTCGCAGGTGAAGAGGTTGCGCAAGGTGACCATTCGCTGAAAGGTTGCATCGTCTGAATAGGGATCTTCGGGCCAGGCTGTCATGCTTCCTCGATAACCGCCCTGTGCTGCCCATGCCTCCCAGAAAGCGAGGGATTTTTTGTCGTCTGCTGTTATTTTGGAAAGCTTATCGATGTACTTAAAAAATTCCCCTGCGCTTTTTTTGTCAAAACGCTTGAGACGCACGCCGTCACCTGCGAAAGTTGTCGGAATGATTTCTAAGGAAAGAACGGAACCGGCGGCAAACTTAAGCTTGACGGAATAACCTGTCCACCAGAAATTGAATGGATCGATCTCCCTGTCCCAGTCGAACTGGAAATTGCCGAGGCTGTATATTATCGGCACGCCGTTATGGATTTCGATTCCCTGCGGGCAGTGAGTGTGCATGGCCACGACGGCGGTTGCGCCGGCGTCGGCAAATGCCTTGTAGGTCTTTCTCATTCTGGGGCTTGGAATAGGGTTCTGTTCATTGCCTCCATGAATAGTAACAATCGTTATATCAGACTTATATGAGACTTCTCTTATTTCCTTTATATTTTCGAGGGGGTCGAGGGTTGACGCGCCCGGCTTGTTCGCATTTGCTCCGCCGAACTCATTTTCAGCATAGTTAAGGATTGAAATCCTGAGGTCATTTTTCTTTATGGAAAGAGCTTTGCGCGCCTCTGCAAGATTTTTCCCTGCTCCACAGAAACGTATTTTGTTCTTTTTTAGTATTTCCATCGTCTCAGTAACGGGCTTTGCTCCGTGATCGCCAATATGGTTATTGGCCAGAAGAGCAATATCAAAAGAACCTTTTTTAAGGAAGTCAACGCATCCCGGGTCAGCCTTGAGGTTGGGACCGGATTTTTTTATCGGAGTATTTGCATTCGTCAACGGCGCTTCAAGATTGACTACCCTCAAATCACAGGAATCCAGAACATCCTTAATCTCGGAGAGCATTTCCGCTGATTTACCCTCAAGAATGGCTAATTGTGCCCTGTAACGCGGACAAAAATCCCCTGTAAATAGTATTTCGACCGATTTCGTACGGGATGAGACTTTTTTCAAGATTACCGCCCCCGTCGCAAACGTTTGCGTTGCTTTAGCAGATTTCATTCTTTTAAATCCTCAATTTGTGAAAAAATAAATCCTTGAAGACTACTATAGTAGTGTAGGCAAAAGCAAAGTCAATACTTTTGGAAAATAAAGAGGATAATTTCCAATCCCGAAATTGTAATAAGGAAATTCCTGATATATAATCATTCTTTAATCCAAAAAATATTAAAGCCCTTGAATATGGACACAATAGCCCCGCTGGATCTGTTGCCTTTGGAAATAGGGCATCAGAAAGTTTTCGATGATTATTACAGAAATTTTCCTGGCTTTTATTCTTGTGAATACAGCTTCAGGACACTTTATCTATGGAATGATTCCTATCCCGTAAAATGGAAAATCCATTCATCACGACTCCTCATCTACCACGCAGGCACAGATTTTATAATGTTCCCGCCCGGCAAGCCTTTCACAGTACAGGAATTTTTGAAAATATCTGATTTATTCGCTTCCCGCGGATACTCCGGCAACTATTCCTTTGTCCCGAAAAAATATGTCGAAGACAACCCTGAACTGAAAAATCATTTTTACATAAAGCACAATTCCGGCAACGCCGACTATGTCTACAGCGCGGAAAAGCTCATGACCCTGAGCGGTCGCCTTTCAAAAAAGAAAAATCTCATTGCTCAGTTCGAACGAAAAAATCCCGCTTACTTATGCCGCCCCTTGAACAGTTCCGAACTCTTATATGCGTCAGGGCTTTCACTTGAATGGGAAAACGGAAACAGCCGCCCCCTGCACCCCCTTTCAATGGAAACCAAAGCAATCAGAAGGGCCATAGAATACTTCAGTGAACTCAACCTCGAAACACTGGGAATATTTTCAGAAAACAAGTTCGAAGCTTACTCAATATTCAGCTTCTTCTGCAATGAGACTTACCTTGTCCACTTCGAAAAAAGCAACCCGGAGCAAAAAGGCGCATTCCAGACGATAAATAGGGAAACGGCCAAGTACCTCAGAAGTAAATGCCGCTTTATCAACAGGGAACAGGACCTCGGCATCCCCGGACTCAGAAAAGCAAAGCAGTCATATCACCCCGACTTCATGATCTCCACCTATATGCTTATAAGAAAAAAATAAGGACGGTTGTCCCCAGCTCTTCACAGAGCTATATTAGCCCTAAGAAATGGAGTCTCAGCAATGTGCGGTATAGCCGGGGAAATCAGCCTGAATGGAAAAGTATCTGAAAAAAGCAGTGTTCCAGCAATGCTCAACGCAATGCGCCACCGCGGTCCAGACGACGAAGGCATCTTCAACTCAGGCCCCGTAACTATCGGACAGAGAAGGCTTTCTATTGTAGGTATCAAAAACGGACATCAGCCTATTTCAAATGAGGATAAATCGGCATGGACAGTCTGCAACGGCGAAATATACAACTATCCGGAACTGAAAGAAGACCTTGAGTCAAGAGGACACATCTTCGGCACGTCCACCGATTCCGAAGTCATCGTGCACCTCTACGAAGAGTACGGGACCGAAATGACTTCGCATCTGGAAGGAATGTTCGCGTTCGCAATATATGACACTAAAAAATCCCTGATACTACTGGCTCGGGACAGGGTTGGGAAGAAGCCCCTTTATTACTTCAGGAGAGGCAACATTTTTGCGTTCGCCAGCGAACTGAGAGCGCTCGCATGCCACGAAGCGATGCCGCGCGATCTTTCGCTTCAGGCGCTCAGCGACTACTTTTCCTTTCAGTACGTACCGCAGCCGGGAACAATATTTGAAGATGTTTTCAAGCTCCAGCCCGCACATCAGCTTGAACTGAAAATCAACGATAATGGCGGCATCAGGATTAAACGCTACTGGACTCTCTCCTACGCCACTAAAAGCGATGCCCCATACACAACGGCGTCAAAGGAACTGAAAGGCCTTGTTACCGAATCGATAAGGGCGCGATTGATGTCGGATGTGCCTTATGGCGTATTTCTTTCAGGCGGAGTGGATTCCACAATAATAGCAGGAGTTATGGCGGAAATATGCGAAAGCCCGGTAAAGGCATTTTCCATAGGCTTTGACGATCCGCTCTATGATGAAAGAAAATTCGCCGAAGCCGCAGTGAAACATATAAATGCCGTCTGCGGCGCAAATAAAATAGAGCATATAGTAAAAGTCGTTAAACCCGATGATTTTGAGTCAGTTAAGGCATTAGCTCTCAACTTTGGGGAACCTTATTGCGATGCGTCAATGCTCCCGACCTTCCTTCTGAGCCGCTTCACCCGCGAACATGTAAAGGTAGCTCTAAGCGGCGATGGAGCCGACGAACTATTTGCCGGTTACAACCGCTATCTCGCCCTCAAGTGCCTCCAGTATATCGAATTGATTCCGCAGCCGCTGAGAAGAACGCTATTCAATGCCATCGGGAAAATCCTTCCTCAAAAAACAGAGGAGAGAACGGCGCTTGGAACCATTCAGCGAATGCTCAAGGCCGCGGCCTCCGACAGCGCGGAACGTTACTTCGGCCTCATCTGCCGCTTCGATGAGGATGCAAAATCTTCCGTCTATGGAAAGGCTTTCACTGGACAAAAACTCACAGACAGCAGGAAATTCCTGGATGCATTGATAAGCTCGGCAACGGCACACTGCCAGACCGAAAAAATAATGGAGGCCGAATTTCACAGCTATTTACCGTGCGACATTCTTCCTAAGGTCGATATTGCCTCAATGGCCGCATCGCTCGAAGTAAGATGCCCGTTCCTTGATCGCAAAATAGTGGAATTTGCGGCAGCGCTCCCCTTTGACTTCAAACAGAACAGATTTACCCGCAAGAAGATACTCGTGGACTCCTTCCATGAACTCATCCCTGAAATAATCCTTAACCGTCCTAAAAAGGGATTCGGGACCCCCCTCGCCTCATGGTTCCGCGGTCCCTGGCGCGAAATTCTAAAAAGCCATCTACTTGAGGGCAAAGCTGTAGAATTAGGATATCTGAAAAGAGAAGGCATTCTTACAATGCTCAATTCTCACGTCTCAATGAAAGCCGATTACAGCTACCAGCTTTGGGCAATGCTGATATTTGAACTCTTCCTGGAAAACCTCACGGCTGGAGCAATTTGAAGCCGCTCTCCGGCTCAAGCCTCCTGCATGCCGTCGAATTCAGCAGCTCAACAAGCACAATCTCCAGGACATGCCAGACGTTTACCCCTGCCCTCACACACCCCGTAACGGAAGAATCCTTCCGCCCGCAAGCAGCATGCATGTGCAAAATAGGATTGCCGTCCTCGTCGGGAAAAATAGTCCCGGTTCCGGAAATCTCATGCACACCGTCAAGCACAATCTGCATCGGATTTATTTGGGAGGCACGTCCGTCTTCCGGCCCGACAATGAGACGGCTTCCGCTGTCAGCCCCGCCGACTGCGATAAGATAGGCCGCATTTATTACCTGAGCCTTAGCGAACTTCTCAACTTCTTCATGGAGCACGTCCCCGTCTTCCAGCCTTATAACGAAGATCCGTCCCTGACTTGCCATAGAATATTTCATCGCTTCCCTTCTTTCCCTGTTTAATTTAAGCCCAATAATTTTCGTTTATATTTCCTCTCTTTACAAGTTTTTTGACTCAAAAACTCTCAAAAAAACAGCTCAAGTACATTTTTTCTCTTAATTTTAGGGGAAATTAATTATTTCCATTTGATTTTAGTTGTTGAAATGATATATAATCAGCACGAGATGGGACCTGTCAAGGTTAAAAATCTTATAGAAAAACAAAAAATCGAGAGGAGTAGAGGCATGAAGTTCTACAACGTCAAAAAGCGTGAGTCAGTCGACGTCCCCGAAAACAAGTGCACAAAAGTTGTGTACAAGAGAAAAACATCCAAGGGGACACAGGAACGCTATGCTGTAAGGGCGAAAGACAATGACGGGACGAACCTCACCAAATTTGTCAACAAAGCCACTTTTGACAAACTCTCCTGCCCGGTAAGTAAATAATCAAGTTTAAAAAGGCCCCGTCGCCTGACGGGGCTTTTTTTTTGTATATGAACATAACTTCATTAATAGAAAAGGCTTCTGAGCTTTCAGGTACGCCTGAGATCTTCGGGGATGCCAACACATTAAAAGGGCATGATTTTTTTTTCAGGGCCGCGCTTATCCTCGAAAAAAAATCATCCCGCCGCGAGGCCGAATTCATGTATCGGGCTGCACTTGAGGAAAATCCCGGACATCTGCCGTCCATCATAAATCTCGCGTCTATCTGCAAATCAACAGGCCGCATAGCGGAAGCATTTTCTCTTGTCTCATCGGCTTTGGCATCAGAGAACTCCGTCAGCGAACTGCATGAGGCTATGGGAAATATCCTGACAGCTGCCGGGAAGGCGGCTGAGGCGCTGGAGGAATTCAAAAAGGCATTGGATATCTCGCCAAACAACCTACGACTTATATCCAACAATCTTCTCACAATGAATTATGTCGAAAACATTTCATCCTCAGACCTTTACAAAGCGCACGCTGAAGCCGGCAGGCGCATCGGACTTTCGGTAAAAAAACACCATCACGAGAAACCATTTTTTTCAAAACAAAAACTTAAACTCGGTTTCGTATCGGCTGATTTCAAACGTCATTCGGTAGCGTTTTTCTTCGAACCTGTCCTCTCTCTGCTCAATCGGGACGAATTCGAAATTTTTCTTTACTCAGACACGAAGGAATACGACGATATCACGTCGAGGATTAAGGGATTAGGCAACTGGCGCGATACCACATACCTGCGTGACGAAGAGGCAGACGAATTGATAAAAAAAGATGGTATTGATATACTTGTAGACCTTTCAGGGCATACGGCCATGAGAATGAGGCTTTTCGCCATGAAGCCGGCCCCTCTTCAGATTACGTGGCTGGGTTCCCCCACCACCACGGGGCTTTCCGAAATGGACTGGCGGATTACCGACGAATTGGCCGACCTGCCGGGCCAGGAGTCTTTTCATTCAGAAAAACTTCTCAGGATTCCGGGGGGCTTTCAGGTCTATGCGCCGCCCGCCGATGCGCCGGACGTAACCGAAATGCCGTGCATCGAGAACTCGTTTTTCACATTCGGCTCATTCAACGGCCTTCAGAAAATAACCCCCGGAATCATCCAGATGTGGGCGCGCATCCTTAAAAGTGTCTCAGGATCAAAGCTTTTCCTGAAGGCCAACGGCCTTAACGATCCTGCAGTAACCAAATACTTATCAGAGTCTTTCGAAAAAGAGGGAATCCAGGAAGACAGAATAATATTCTCAGGGCTGACAGGAACTCTTTATGAACATCTTAAGGCATATTCCCGTGTTGACCTGGCTCTCGACACATTTCCATACAATGGTGTCACGACCACATGCGAGGCGCTTTGGATGGGAGTACCAGTCCTTACACTCGCAGGGGAAAGACATACCGGACGTGTAGGACTTTCAATCCTGAAACGGCTTGGACTTGAATCTTTTATAGCTGAAAGTAAGTCTTCATATATTGTCGCGGCACGTGCCGCGGCCCTCAATACTGAAGTGCTCCGGGGCCTTAGGCAAAATCTAAGAAAGATAATGGCATCATCCTCGCTCTGCGATGCCGTCGGGTTTACCCGTAGATTTGAAGAGGCAATAAAAACAGCATGGTGTGATTATTCTGAAGCGGGCGACAAAAGCCAGGTATAATGCAGGAGCTTCTCATTCGACGAGCTTATGGAATATACTCTGAGGGAAAGACTTAGTTTTCTTTCATTTATCTCGCCCAATTCAATTGGAACAGGGGAACCGGTTCCGAAGGCTGTAAATGAGTTCACTATAAAAATATCCGTCCCGGATGTCGAAATATTCTTTAAATCTATGCGGGGGGACTTATTGGTATCATCATCCTTAAAAAATATTCTAAAAAAACAATCTGAGCCTTCTATGGAAAAACGCATTTCAAGGGGATTGTCCTTATAAGCTATCACTGACCCTGTGGCAATAACGTCCGATTCGCCGCATTTAATCTTCATCTGTAGCCTCCTCCAGATACCATGTGTAATGAAATATATAAGGCTCGGCACCGCCGAGCGAATCTATTCGGTAAGAAAGGAAAAGCGTTTTCCCGTTGATATTTCCGAGACAGAGCGGCTCAGGATTCGCATTGTCCACGGCACCGGCTGGAAAATTCAAAAAAGTTATCTGAAGAATGCCGCCGGAAGCCTTCCGCAACTCGGTTTTCGATGCACACTTAATGTCGTCAACCACATTGATAATAAAGCGAAACTGGGGCGGTGGAGATACCTCTTCAAAGATAAAATAAAGTGGAACAGAGGAGCGACAGACAATTGAGCCGTTTTCGATAACAGTTGAATCCCCGCTGGAAATTGTCAACGCTTCACCTGGCAATGGAAAGACCTTCCGAAAGTTGTTCAACTGTTTCGGCAAATTTGTCGAGAGCTGCCTTGACTGGCGCCGGCTTTGAGAGATCGACCCCGGCGTGGCGAAGAACATCGAGGGAATCCATGGAATCGCCGGCCTTGAGGAAACCTAGGTAGGCATGAAGCTTTTCCGCACTTCCTCCGATGATACTTTTTGAAAAAGCCGCGGCGGCGGAGAAGCCTGTCGCATACTTATAGACATAGAAATCGTAGTAGAAGTGCGGAATCCTGGCCCATTCCATGGCAACACGCTTGTCAGCCTTGACGAAGCCGCCGTGATATTCAGAATGCAATTTCAGATAATTCTCGCAGAGAACATCGGCGGTAAGCGGCTCCGAGGCTTCGGTCTTTTCGTGGATAAGCTTTTCGAATTCCGCAAACATGGTCTGCCTGTAGACGGTGCCTCGAATCTCATCGGCAAGATGGTTCATAAGGTAGTTTCTGAATGACTTATCTTTATTTTTCTTCAGCAGGTATTCGTAGAGAAGCATCTCGTTTGTGGTAGAGGCGACTTCCGCAACAAAAATACTGTAGTCGGCATAATGGAAATCCTGATGGTGATTTGAGTACCAGGAGTGCATTGAATGCCCCAGTTCGTGCGCAAGAGTAAATACGCTGTTCAGTGTGCCGTTATAGTTCATGAGGACATAGGGAAACGAATCATAGCAACCGCTGGAGTAGGCGCCTGACTTTTTGCCTTTATTCTCCATCACGTCTATCCATCTTGACTTAAAGGCGGTTCTGAGAACAGAGCAGTATTCATCCCCCATGGGTTTACAGGCTTCAAACACCCATTTACATGCATCGGCCCAGGAAATCTCGAGGTTGCTTTCAGGAACGAGCGGGTTATACATGTCGAACATATCAAGTTTCTTAAGTCCCAGAGATCTAGCCCTGAGCTCGAAATAATCGAAGAGCGCGGGGAGCTTTGACCTTACGGTTTTGATCAGATTGTCATACACATCCAGGGGAATATTGTCTCCGTCCAGCGAGGCGGCCAGAGCGGAGGGAAATTTTCTAAGTTTCGCATTTACTGCATGAGATTTCACGGTACCGGAAAGCGTTGCCGCGAGCGTATTCCTGTATTTTTCATAGGTATCGTACATGGCGGAAAACGCTGATTTTCTAACTTTGCGGTCAGGTTCCTCGAGAAACTTTATATAATTGCCGTGGGTCAGCTCTTTCTTTTCGCCCGCCGAGTCTTTGAGAACAGGAAACTTCAAGTCGGCATTGCTGAAGAGGGAAAATGTTTTGTACGGGGTTGAAAGCGTGTCGGACAAAACGCCGAGTACCCTTTCCTCCGGCGCAGAAAGAGTGTGAGACTTTGTCCTTTTGACATCCTCGAGGGTACGCTTGTAAAAGGCAAGCTCCGGAGCCGCGAGATATTTATCGAAGACCTCTTCCGGCAGAGCGACGAGTTCCGGCTCGAACCAAGATATTTCGCCTTCTATTTCGGAAAGCTTGGATTCGACCCGCTCAATGCGGGCGAGATTTCTGGAATTGCCGGTATCTTCATCCGATTTAAGATGCGCGTAAGTATAAATTTTTTCGGAAAGACGGTCAAGTTCATCGTCCTTTTTAAGAGCGTCAAAAAGAAGCGTCGCGGATTCGCCGAGCTTTCCCTTAAAGGCTAAGAATTCATTGAGAAGTCCGTCAAGCTTTCCGAAATCGGCCATCCATTCATCATTGGAACGATAAAGGACGGAGAGATCCCATTTCATATCGTTGGGAATATCTTTTCTTTCTTGGATTTTATGCATGCGCAGACATCCTTCAGTCTTTAAGAGTATCGAAGAAGTCCTGAATCGGCATTATTTTCTTCAGGGCATCGACATTGCACCCTGTCATAAAAAGTGAGTTTTCAGTATCTCCGCTCCAAGTGGCAAGAAGCGCCTTTGCTATGCAGAACGGTGCCTTCTTGGGATTGCATGTCCTGAGGCAGCGATAGGGGCAGGAAAAACGTTCGCGTTCACCCTTAAGAACTCTTTCAACAAGAGGCGACTTCAATACCCTGACAGGAAGTCCGACAGGGCTTCTTATGACGACAACGTCATCGTCTGTCGACTTTATATAAAATTCCTTGCTTTTAACGTCCAACCCTGCTTCTTCGGCAGTTATGAAAAAAGTCCCCATTTGCACGCCGTCATATCCGAGAGAGAGCATTTTTTCGATATCCGCCCTTGACGCTATTTCACCGGCTGCAAGGACAGGGACATTGCAGTCGTAGGTCTTAAGCACCTCTTTGACTTCCGGGAGGAGTTTGTCGAGAGAATAGCTTTCCATATCGTCAAGCATCTCATTCGAAAAACCGAGATGTCCGCCGCACCTGGGGCCCTCTACGATAATTGCGTCCGGCTTGCGATTATATTTTCTTATCCAAGCCCTCACTACCACTTCCAGAGCGCGTCCGCTGGAAATGACTGGAATCAGCGCGACGTCGGCGTCGGCGACATATTCAGGAAGCGGTATAGGAAGACCTGCTCCTGAAATAATGAAATCGATTTTTTCGGCTACGCTGGTCCTTACAATCTCTTCGTAGTTGGAGAGAGCCACCATGACGTTTACGCCCACAGGTTTTTTGCCGCCGCAGAGTTCTTTCGCCTTCCTGATTTCGCTTATAAGAAAGCGGTTCGACTCGTTGACGAAGTCGGTCTTGGATTTCTCTATATCGCCAAGGCCGACACTGGCTATCGTCCCGAAGCCGCCGGAATTAACAGTTGCCGCCGCAAGTTCGGCATTGCCGACGCGAACGCCCATGCCTGCCTGAATCACCGGAAACCGGCTTTCTAGATTTCTTATTTTGAGAGAGGGAATTTTCATCGCAAATACTTCGTTTGAATGTTAAATGTAAAAGATGAATCTATAACAATCAAGCATATTTTCAAGTATCCTGCTACAAATACCTGACAAAAAAAGACAATATTACAATGTTATTAAAAATGTTGCAAAACTTTAGCTTCCGCTTTTTGAAATACTTAAATTCAAAGCTATTTTTGTAGTTTCCTTGACTGCAAACTTGATAAAGATAAACAGAAAGGTTCTAAAGCCATGTCAGGACACAGTAAATGGGCCAATATAAAGCATAAAAAAGAAGCAACTGATAAGAAAAAAGGCAAAATATTTTCAAGATTTGCCAAGGAAATAATGGTGGCCGCAAGAACTGGCGGCGGAAATCCAGCCGATAACGCCAGACTCCGCACAGTGTTGGCCGCCGCACGTGCCGGAAACATGCCCAGGGAAAATATCGACAGGGCCATCAAAAAAGGAACCGGCGAACTCACAGGAGCCAACTTCGAGGAAATTACATACGAGGGCTACGGCCCGGGCGGAACAGCGCTCCTCGTCGAATGCCTGACCGACAACCGTAACAGAACCGCTGGCGAAATAAGAATGCTATTTGACAGAAACAACGGTAACATGGCCGGCTCTGGCGCCGTCATGTGGATGTTCAACAGAAAGGCGCGTTTCGTCATCTCCGGCGAATACGCCGACGAAGAAAAGCTCATGGACATTGTCCTCGACGCAGGCGCCGACGATATCCAGGCCGAAGAAGGCATGGCCGAAATCTCAGGTGCACCAGACAGGTTCGGCGACCTGGCGAAAGCACTCGAAGATAAAGGTATAAAAACCGAAGACGCAGGAATCGTCCAGGTACCACAGGATACCATCGAAATAAAAGACCCCGAACTGGCAAAAAAAATACAGAAGCTCGTTGACGCGCTCGAAGATTGCGACGACGCACAGGCGGTGTATTCGAATCACGAAATAGATGCCGACATACTCAATTCTATTTCCTAGACAATAAAGGCTCTCTAATGATAATAATGGGCATCGATACGGCAATCCGCTGCACAGGCTATGGCGTAATCGATGTCCAGTCCGTAAATAAAATGTCGATACTCGACTGCGGAGTCATCAAGAACACACAGTCCATGCCTCACAGCGAGTGCCTTAGACGTCTCTCATGCGGAATAAGGCAACTTGCCGAAACATTCAAGCCAGATGTCGTCTCTATCGAGGACGCCTTTTCAGGGCGTAACGTGAAAACAGCGATGATACTCAGCCTGGCGCGCGGAGCGGCTATCGCGGCACTGGCGGAAAAACATATACCCGTTTACGCATATTCTCCGAAAACCGCCAAAAAGGCCGCCGTCGGCTTCGGCGGAGCGTCAAAAGAACAAGTGGCGTCGATGGCGGCAGCCCTTTTTAACATAAACATAACCGATATCCCGCTTGACTCCACGGACGCACTGGCACTGGCCATATGCCATGCAAACGCAGCATCAAGACCGGAACTTTCCTTCCTTCTTCCCAAGCCGGTTTGAAATAAAATCGTTTACAGTTTCGAAATAATGCTTGACATATCAGGACAATGCAATGTAGATTTACAATAGGGGGTTTTTTGAAAGGCGTTCATTATGCTATCCGAACTAGTCGATCCTAAGGGAAGAATACCATATGACGGGCTCAAAGCCATGCTGGGTCAGATTTCGCTTTCGGAATTTACCGAGCAGGCAAGACATCCGTTCCTTGTCGGGAAAGAACTCTATGACGGCGAACTAAGAAAAAAAGCCGGTGCGTCAAGCTCAACAAGTACAATCCGTTTTACTAACACTGAAACGGATAATCATCTGGAAAACAAGCAGACCCGGCAGGCAATGGATATCTCAGAAAACGATGAGGAAGCCTCGCCCTCAATAACACACGCTATTTACATGCTCAGGAAGAGGCGTTTCGCTCCCGAAGATGAGGAAAATGTGTTCAAAATCGGCAGATCCCAGGACAATGACATAATAATAGCCGACTATGTGATATCCAAGCATCACGCCGAAATCATCCTTTTCCGAAATATGTACTTCATTTTGGACTCAAACTCGACGAACGGAACAAAAGTCAACGGCCGCCCAGTCACCTCTCAGATGAAAATCCAACTCCAAGTCAATTCGGTAATCTCATTCGGGCGTTACGCATTTGTCTTTGCGCCCCCACTCCAGCTCTTCAGAGCTATCCGCCGCGAAATCATTGAGACATAGAACATTCTCCACATCTGAGGTAATAACGTGAAAGACAACCCCTTTCCTGAAAACATAAAAAAAATAGCGATTGCCGCTCCGGCCGGCCCCTGCCCCGAAACGGATTTAATCAAAACACGCGAGACCATCGAGTCGTTTGGAATTTCCGTGACGACAACGCCGAACGCCTTCAGGGGTACGCATGAAAAATACTTTTCAGCGGAACTCCAGAAGCGCGTCGATGACATACATTTGTGCTGGCAGGACAATTCAATTGATCTCGTACTCTGCGCGAGGGGCGGCTACGGCTCCGCAAAGCTGCTGCCTCATCTTGACTGGGACTTGTTGCGATCGAGAGTACTCCCTGTAATGGGATTAAGCGATATAACAGCGCTTCATCTCGGGATGCTTTCCCGCGGCGTCTCATTTGCCATAAGTTCATGCGTCGCAAAAAACTTTATGGGAATGCTTGACGATTCCTTTTCCTTTGACTACATGAAAAAGTCTTTATGCCACGGGAAAAACGAAAAAATAGTTATGCCACAGGAAAAGGAAATCAAAACGGTAAAGGACGGCTCAGCATCAGGTTCCGCCGTACTGGCAAACCTTACGGTGATGGCATCACTTTGCGGGACCGACTTTATGCCCGACCTGAGCGGGGCAGTTCTTTTTCTTGAGGACATTAACGAGCCGCCTTACAAAGTAGACCGGTGCTTGAACCAACTCCAGATGTCTGGAATCATCGGGAAGCTTTCGGCTCTTGTCTTTTCTTCATTTGACGGATGCGGATCCGCATTAGAGCTTGAACACATATTCATGTCTTGCGCTTCAAATGTCAATGGGCCGGTACTCAGCGGATTCCCGTTCGGACACAGTTTTCCGTGTTTTTCATACACTCAGGGCCGCCACATCACGATAAAAGAAGGCGGACTTATCTATACGGCGTAATTCCTTCTGCCGAAAATGGCCGTGCCGATACGGACCAGGGTAGAGCCTTCCTCGACTGCGACGGCATAGTCGCCACTCATCCCCATGGAAAGCTCGGGAAGCTTGACGACAAATTCTGCTTCCATCAAGTCCCTCAATTTTCTGAGGTTGGAGAAAATGTTCCTGAGAGCCTGCTCGTCAGCTTCCAGCGGAGCCATCGTCATAAGCCCCCGGAATGAAAGATTAGCGCATTTAACGGCTTCCGCGGCAAGAAGCATAGCATCTTTTTCCGCCGAGGCCCCGAATTTAGACTCCTCGCCGGAAATATTGAACTCCAGCAGGATTTCGGGTTTGCAGTTATTTTCTCCTGCAAGCCGGTCAATGCGTTGGAGGAGCCTCAGTGAGTCAACCGAATGAATTGACGAAGCGAGCGTTACGGCCTTGAGCACTTTATTGCTCTGCAAGTGGCCGATAAGATGCCACGCAATATCGGATGGAAGAACAGGCGCCTTGAGCTCAAGCTCCTGAACCTTATTTTCACCAAACAAGCGTTGTCCAGCCTCATACGCGGCGATAACGGCCTCATTTGGAAAAGTCTTGCTTACCGCAAGGAGCTTTACATCATCGGCTTTCCTGCCGGATTTCAGGGCGGCGGAAGCCACAGCCTCCCGTACTTGAGCGAGTTGCTGTTTAACATAATCGAAATGCATCAGAACATCCACTCCCCGTTTCTCATCAGAGTTTCCTTGTTGTCAAGTATTATGTCGGGCGATCTTAGGATGCCGTCGATATGAACGGGTACGTCATTGTCCCCACCGAAATTACGGTTGTTGCCGAAGGCAAAATGTACTGTCCCTTTAACTTTTTCATCCTCAAGGAGATTGCCATTGATTTCGGCTTCAGGGTTGGTGCCAATCCCAAACTCGGCCAGAACAAAGCCCTTATCCCCGTATTTTCCGAGTAGATTTTCGAGAGCCTTGGCCCTCTCTCCCTCGAAGAAGACGGCGCGCCCGTCCTTGACATGGATAATAGCGGGCTTGTCGGATTCTTTCCAATCGAAACTGCCGATAGAACCATCTATTACAAGAATGCCGTTTCCGGTGGCAGGTGCCGGAACGGTAAAGACTTCGCCGGCAGGAAGATTGCCGCAGTCGCCGGATTTCGTGATACAGCCGTCGTCATTCTGCACGGGACAGTTCCCAATCCTGAAAATAAGGTCGGTGCCGACCGGGGATGTAACTTTAACTGAATGGCTGCCTGATATTTTCTTAATCCATTTCTCACCGCTTTTCCTGAGAATTTCGGGGTCAGCGCCGAGACCGCGGGCAAAAACATCGCTTGTAATGCCGGGAAGAGTAGCAATCCTCGCGCCGGCTTCCCTTGCTTTTCTGGTGGCGGAGCAGTGTGTAAGAGAATATTTCGTAGGCGCGAGCGCGACTGGATACTTCTTCATTAATTCGCAAGTTTCGGGATCAGGGTCCTGCCCGTTCCCCCCGGTTATCTCAATTTTTCGCATAACCAGCTTTAGTTTCATGATGGCGGCGGCGGACTTGAAAGCGTCGGCGATACTGGTGGTCGACCTGTCATATATGAGGAGGACGTCCTCCGATGCTTTGACGGCCATGCACTTGGAAAGGGCGAGCAGCGCGGAGTGTTCGAGTTTTTCAGCAATATCCATGTCCATAATCCTGCTCACTGTCCTTTGTTTTTATTTTTCAAAGTAAGGTCGGGATGTGCGGTAATGACGAATGTCCCCGGCTCCACGGTTTCGGTAAGCCATACATTACCGCCGATAACCGAGCCTCTTCCGATGGTTATATTGCCCAGAATTGTCGCGCCTGAATATATTGTTGCATCGTCTTCTATGGTCGGATGGCGTTTAAGTCCTTTGATTATTTTACCGCAGGAATCTTTCGGAAAACTAAGGGCGCCCAGGGTAACACCCTGATAAATTTTGACACTATTCCCGATTACAGCGGTCTCACCGATTACAACGCCGGTTCCATGATCGATAAAAATCCCTTTTTCGAGGTGTGCGCCCGGATGGATATCGATTCCAGTCAGCGAGTGGGCGTACTCGGTCATCATTCGCGGCATAAGCGGAACATTTTCATGATACAGCACATGAGCGAGGCGTTGTATTGTTATGGCCTTTATGCCGGGATAACTCATGACAATCTCATCCAGATTCTTTGCGGCAGGGTCGCCCTCAAGAGCGGCGGCGACGTCGAGTTTCATGGTCTCCCTGACATCAGGGAGGCTGTTCAGAAGAAATCTTGCGGCCCTCTCGGAAAGCCCGGCGATATCGCAGGAGTCGCAGCCTGTCATTTTGCAATTATAGCGAAACGCCCTGAAAGTCTGGTCGAGTAGATTATCATAGACACGCGATAGGATTTCTCCGATATTGTAACGTATTGTTTTGAGGCTGTAGTTTTTTTCTCCGCTGAAGCCTGGAAAGACTAGTTCCAACAGGTCCCGCACAATCCCGAGTACCTCTTCCTGGCGCGGGAGATTGAACCCTTCAATATGGTTAATGCCTTTTTCGTCGTTGTAAGTGGCACATAGACTTTCCACCAGTTCATCTATAAAGTCGCAGTGGTTGAGTTCGAGGAGCTTTTGCTGTCCGCAACTGTTCATGGGAAGTTCCTTTCAAATTCAAAAATTTATTCCACGTTTTGTACCTGTTCTCTTATCTTCTCGAGTTCGGTTTTCATTTTTACGATAAGGGGTGAAACGGACGTATCAAGCGCCTTGTTGCCGAGGGTCGTTGTCTCGCGGTTCATTTCCTGAATGAGAAAGTCGAGGCTTCTGCCGCTGGGCGCCTGAGACACACCCGAAATAAAATCGAAAAACTGGATAAAATGACTCCTGAGCCGGGTTATTTCTTCGGAAACATCTGAACGGTCGGAAAAGATGACCAGTTCACGAAGAAGCCTTTCGTCATTGGGCTCTACAGGCAGCTCGGAATCCTTGAGCCTTCGGGTAAGCTTTTCGAGTTGCTTCGCTGGGATTTCCGAAGCGATAGGCTCTATTTCATCGACAAGGTTCCTCAGTGTTTCGAGTTTTTCAGCGAGGTCTTTCCCCATGGCAGCTCCCTCTTTTTCGCGCATCAGGATGAGATATCCAATAGCTGAGCGGAGCGAAGAAAGCAGTATGTTCTCCGTCTCTTTCTGATTAAGCTCAGGCGTGGATTCCTCCACAATCCCCTCGATGGCAGCCAGGTCGGATATGGTCAACGCGCCAGGGATTCCGCTTTTTTTCTGAAAGCTCTCAAATTTTTTCAAGAGCATATCAGCAAGACTCTCATTGAAGGAATAGCTTTTAACGGAACCGCCTGAATAGACGGCCCTGACAGAAACATTTATCATACCACGGCTGACAGCACCTGAAACTATATTTCTCACAAGCGGTTCAAACTCGGAAAGTTCTCTGGGAAGTGAAAGCCTTATCTCCAACTGTTTCCGGTTCACCGATGAAACCTCGGTTATAAGAGAAAGACTGCCATTTGGCGAAGATGCCTCGCCTCTGCCGAAACCTGTCATACTTCTCATTAGTCTTTTTCCTGCCTGTCTTTAAAGATAGATCTTTCGAGTTCCGCATTGTCAACCAGAAATATAACAGCTGGGGTCCATTCGGAAAAATCGTCCCTGCCCGCGCCGGATATAACAATCTTGGCATTTTCTTCGTCGGAATCCCATACGAAAGACCACTGGAGGAAAGACTCCAGCTTGGAGAAGCGCCCTGGAGAGCCGGTAACGTTCTGTATAACGGCCGGAATATCGAAGTCGGTCTCATATATCTTTGGCCTGGCGGTGAGAATACGGTTTTCCTCTTTATATGAAATATATTGTATATTGTTTTGTGCGTAGCTTCTGGCCGCATCAATTGCCTTCTTTATGATAACGTTATGAATTGACAGCTCCTTAGCCGAGATAAAAAATGCCTTATCGGGGAGCCATCCTTCCATGCTGGGCATACCCGTTCCAACGACGGTGATGAGTTTGTCCTTTGAGTCGGACACCCACACAAATGCCCTCTGCTCGTTCACGCCTTCTTTCTCGTTAAAGGCGGTTCCCAGGTCAAAATCAGTTCTGAGGATAAAAGGCTTCTGGGTACTTACAATCTGCTTCATATCGTCAGTGAGGCCTTCAATTGTTTTGACTGCGAACTCGGCGGCCTTTTCGCGAGCTCTTTTCTCGGTCGTATTGCTTCTATAAAGGTCTTCTATGGTGAAATACTTAGCCTGAACCGGTTCCCATTTTTTTAAATCGGCTGTCCCGACACCTGTTATCACGGCCTTCTCATTGCGGTACTCGGTATCCCATACAAAAGATATCTGCCCTTCTCCCGGTGTCTCTTTCCGCGGCAAATCAATTTTCAGATTGGTAGTCAGGATGAGCGGTTTTTTAGTTCTTATCGAAGCTATAAGGTAATCGCTGAGGCGGGGCAGATTTATTACTGCATACTGGCTGGCCTTAATTATAACACTTTCTCTAAAGATGTTATATTTATCGATCTCGGCCTGAGTATAGGTGCGGGAGGATATGGCAGCCCACAAGCCAAAGCCGGACTTTGAAAGGCCGGTAACAACCGCGAATTCGCCTTTGGTATTCGTTTTCCAGACAAAGGATGTCTGAGTAAAATATGTCTCGTCTTTTTCTGTTTTCTTAAGGTCGGATACTGCCGTGGCGAGGCTTTTCTCGTATTCGTCATAACCTTTTTTAAGTACGGACATTATGGCCTTGTCGTAGAGAGGGAAGTCGGTAACGAGTGGCTGCGGGTCCGTGAACCTTATCCTGTTGCGTTCATCGTCCGAAAGGTAAGTAAAATGATCCATCGCATATATCACTGCATTTTTTCTGGCTAGTTCAAATCCCCCATCCGCGGCGACAAAGCGCTTCTTTATGAGCTGGCACGGATACCAGTCGTTCATCCTCATTGAGCTTACGCCAAAAACAACGATGCAGTAGTCCAGCCCCGGCACCTTCCAAACAACGCATTTCTGGACAAGATTGCGCCGGGAGTCCAGGGAACCGTCTTTTTCCCGCTGAAAAACAAGGGATTCCATGATTTCCGGCGGCGCGTAGCGGATGTAGTCCCGCTGGGTCTCTGGCAGGTCTTTAAGCTCGGACAAGGCATATTTCCTTGCGCGCTCAACGGCCTGTGCCATGTAATAGCCGTCCGTTTGACAGCCTCCGCTAAAAAGCGCAAGCGCCACTAGGAGCAGTGCAGCTATTCCAAGAAGACGCATCTTCATTGCTTATTATTCCTTCCTAATTCCGGATTATAATACCAAACTACTTATTTTAGCAATATAAATCAGGAATTCAATGCCCTCGCACCTCAAAAGCTTGAAATAGCTCTGGAAACAGTTAAAATAATGCGGCATTGCCTAATCCCTAAAAACAAAGAAGGGCCCGACCCCAAATGAAAAGATTCATCATCGCAGCATTGCTCGCAGTCACAGTTTCGGTCATCCATGCAGAAGAAAAAGTCGTCATCGCACTGGCCGGAGACTCCACCGTCGCCAGCTATAAAGAACCCGGCATTGCAGGATGGGGTCAGGTAATAGGCAAATTATTCAAAGACAACGCCGAAATAAAGAACTTCGCAGTCGGTGGACGCAGCACGAAAACGTTCATCGCGGAAAAAAGATGGGAAAAACTCCTCGAATCGAAACCGCAGTACATCCTCCTCCAGTTCGGACACAATGACTCCCATGGAAAAGGCAAACCCGAATCAACAGATGCCTCGACAGAATACAAAGAGTTCCTCAGAAAATATGTTGACGACGCTAAAAATGCAGGTGCTCAGATTATTTTCGTAAGCCCCATGCACAGAAGAACTTTCAAAAACGGCAAACTCACTATGGAACTCCTCCCATATGTCAATGCAATGAAGGAAATTGCAAAGGAAAAGGATATCCCCTTTATTGACCTCTACAACTCAAGCGGTACACTCTTCGAGTCGCTCGGCGATGAAAAGTCAGGCCACCTCTCCTGCAAACCGAAAGACCGCACGCACTTCTCCCCGGAGGGCGCAGATAAAATGGCGGAACTCGTTGTCGAAGGACTGAAAAGCTGCGGATCAGACATAACGAAATATCTTAAATAACAGCAATGGAACGCCGAAAGCGAAGACCGCAGTCATTTTATGACATTGAAATAGACCTTCACGGGAAAAACACCGAGGAGGCTGTCGCAATTATAGAGGAAACTGTCTTCGCCAACGGCCCCGCGACCATACTGATAATCCACGGACGAGGCGACGGCATACTCAAACGCGAGATAAGAAAATATCTTCACGAAAGCAAATATGTGAAAAACGTACTCTTCGGAGAGGAAAACAACATACCAGGCGCCGACGGCGTAACTGTGGTTTATACGTAAAGCCATGCAGGGAAAGCTCAGGCATCCTCCATCTCTGAAAACGGCCTGCGCCTTCGAGCGTAAACCGACTGAAGCAAGCCTAGATATATCATCGTACTGAGCATGAACGAACCCCCGTAACTTATAAGCGGAAGCGGAAGCCCAGTAATAGGCATTATCCTGACGCTCATCCCTATATTCACTACGGAATGAAAAAAAAGTGCCGCCGCTATTCCCGTCGCAATGTACTGCCCGAACCTGTCACGCGCCAGCAATGCCGTCCTCAACGCAGATGCTATTAGCAGAAGATACATGGTTATTATCAGAAATGAACCCGCAAAGCCCGTCTCCTCTGCAATTACGGAAAAGATAAAGTCCGTATTGGAAACTGTCTGCGGTAAAAAGCCCAGCGTATTCTGGGTCCCCTGCATATATCCCTTGCCCAATACCCCACCGCTCCCGACCGCAAGTTCAGACTGGAGCTGGTTCCAGCCTCTGTCCTTCCTGTCACGCTCCGGATCAAGGAAAACTAATATCCTTTCCTTCTGATAATTTTTCAGCAACGGATAGTAGCCATTCTTTTCGTTGATTATCTCAACTGAAAGAAGAGTCATGGCCAAGACAAGCCCTGTAATCATTAATCGAAACCTGAGCTTCGAGACAAACGCTATCCCAACCACTATAGGAATTATGACAAGCGCGCTGCCCAGGTCAGGTTCCTTCAGTATCAAAAGAAATGGAACAAGCGCCACACCCCCGAAAAGAGCAAGGTTCCAGAACCGGTTTATGTCAAAATTCCTCATCGATACAATCGTAGACAACATGATAACCACCGCGAATTTCGCAAATTCCGACGGTTGCAGCCTGATTCCCCCTACCTGCAGCCAGCGCGTCGCACCGTAAACCTTCACCCCTACCAAAAAAACAGCGAGAAGAGCAATTATACTCAAAATATAAATGGGAACCGCCCAGTACTTGAAATTCCGGTAGTCCATAAACGCAAGCATTATCCACATCACCGCTCCGGCAAAAAACCATACAACTTGCTTTACCCAGAACAAGCCCGCCGCATCACCGCCAACCTGCTGACCAGTACTATATATAAAAGCAATCCCTACAAAGGAAAGTACCAACATGGGTATTATCTGAAGCAAATCAAAACGGTTGAGTAGCTTCTTCAGAAAATGCCCGAGATCTTTTAACTTTTTTATATAAAAATCTGTCATAGGACCTTCAATTTAGACACCCTGCATAATTAAATCAACCCCAATCCCCGAAAGCTTTGAAGATTTCAAAAAATGACATACATTAAATTCAAGAGAGCAACAACAGGAAGAACCTCATATGTTCACTAATCCTCTGACAGCCGAAGCCTACACAGAAAGGCTCAAAGAAAAAAAGGCGGACTACCGCGGCGACTTCTTCCGCGATCAGACCGCCATCATTCATTCACTCCCCTTCCGACGCCTCAAACACAAAACTCAGGTATTCTTCGCACCCGACAATGACCATATCTGCACAAGAATCGAACACGTCCTCCATGTCGCAACAATAGCCGCAACAATATGCAAAGGACTGAACAGCACCGAAAACTGGCAGCTCAACACCGAAATGGCCTTCGCTATCGGACTCGGACACGACATCGGACACGCCCCCTTCGGGCATTCCGGAGAAAAAGCCCTTAATGAAATATTCCAGGCCGATGTATTCAAACACGAAATCCACGGACTCCGAGTGGCTGACCAGCTGGCCTATGACGGACTCGGACTCAATCTCACATTTGGCGTACGCGATGGCATCATATGCCATTGCGGCGAATCCGATGAAAACGGAATAGCTCCCCGACTCGAAAAATATCAGCTCTCCAACATAAATTCCAGAGGCTCTCTACCTGCCTCCTACGAAGGCTGCATTGCCCGATTTGCCGATAAAATAGCTTACCTCGGACGCGACATAGAAGACGCCGTAACAGCGGGCCTGATCCGGCTTGGCGATATCCCCTCCACAATCAGAAAGGAACTCGGCAGCTCAAACGGCGAGATCATAAACACCCTTGTCAACAACATGATAGAAAACTCCGCACCCGGTCCGGCAATACGATTTTCCGGCGAAAAACATGACCTTCTCCTGTCCCTTAAGAAATTCAATTATGATAATATCTATAAAAATCCAAGAATAATCTCATACGAAAACTATTGTGTAAAAATCATCAAGGCAATTTACGCTCACCTGATGAACGAAAATGATGGAGAACTCAAACTTGACCGCCATTTTTCCGAGTATCGAAAAAAGATGAAAGGACTCTACGACTCCGAAAACGCCAAACTTGAAAGGATTGCCTGCGACTACATTGCGGGAATGACCGATTCCTATGCGCTGGACTGCATGAAACAGATTTCGCTTCCACTCCCGATAGAGTTCCGCTAAAATACCGTTTGATATAAAAGCGATTCATATTATATTAAGGACTTTCTGCAACGAAAACAGGCCAATGTAGCTCAGTTGGTAGAGCAGTTCATTCGTAATGAACAGGTCATCGGTTCGATCCCGATCATTGGCTCCAATTTTCCAAGCTCAAACCCCTTTAAATCAGCCACTTGCAGCAAAACACCCGACTCCCTCTATTTTCTCTAAATACCCCTAAATTCCTACTGTTCGCAACTCGATACACCACCAATACACCACCACTTTTATAAGCAATCGAAGTTTAAAAATGTTTATCATTCCGAAGCCACAACTAATTGAGTGAGGCAGGAAACAGCTTTATGCGAAAAAGATATTGCATTTTAGAGAAAGCCGTATTATAATAACAGTAACTCCATTCCTTATGGCATGGACAAGGTTTCTGGTCCCGTGTACCAGTCAATCACGGGGCGTTTTTTATATCTCCTGTAGGTATACATGACCTTGAGAACAAGAGAAGCGGCTAGTGTTTGTTATGGTATTTTTAAATTTTTCTGTTTCTGAAATTAACGAAACAGGTGTTGATAATTCTTATTCAGGAGCATATTTTGAGCTTGGCAGTAAGAAAAAAGGAAGTTATTTTGAGAGTTGCGGATGCTCATGTATGTAAAAAACAAAACCCAGTTTCCATTCTTCCCAAAACATAAAAATGACGGGCGTCTGACGAACGGACGGAACTGTCTATAACCCTCGGGTCCCCTGCGCCATCATCCTTTCAAATTTTCAATTCCCTATGAGATGGCTGTGAATTAGCTCGTATATTTATCTGTCTTCCATAAATTTCTTGGGCGAAATACGCATTACTTCTTTAAATGTCCGAGAGAAACTCTGAATGCAACTGAATCCAGTGACGGACCCTGTTTCCGATACATTCAGACCTTCAAAAGTCAGCAGTTCGCAGGCTTTGCGGATTCGGAGTTCACGATGTAGCGCAACCGGACCTTTCCCAAATCTGTTTTTAAAAAGCGACCGAAAATATGAAGAACTTAAGCCTATGCTCTTCGCCAGGGACACTACGTCGAGATTGGAGTAGAGGCTTCCGTGGATAAATACAAGGGCTTTCTCCAGCTTTATATCTGTTAATGATTTTTCATGTTTTGAAGCAAGCACTTCTCCAAGAATCTGAATTATCAGTCCGGCAAGTTTCAGGGTCATTTCAGGATTAATCTTGTGGATGCGGCATAATTCTTCAAAGAGCATTTTTACTTGCAGAGGATTAGCCAGTGGAATGAGTCCGCAAAGCGAATCAATGTAGTCGTCTCCAAATTGCGGATGCATGAACTTACTCCACTCTGCCAGATCCCTTACACCGCCGGGGACGCGAAAAAGACGGCTTCTTCCGGAGTCGAAAAGCAGGTCTATATGCGCATAGATACAATGCATGGTTTCAGATGTTCCGCGCATTTCGTGGAGAGTGTCCGGAGGCACCCAGACAAAGTCGTTTTCCTTTACAGGAAACTCTATTCCGTCAACTTTGAAAATCCCTTCCCCGGAACCGATGAAAACCCAGAGGTGGTTAAATGTTTTTCTTTCTCCTACATGCCATTTGGAACGTATCGAGTTTCCGCAAATCGTCACGACAGGACAAAGGCGCGAAAGGCATTCCAGTTTTTCTCTGTCGGGACGGAAAAAGTTGATTTCACGAAGTTCAAGACTCTTCATCCGTTAAAACCCTCATAAAAGTCGTTTCAGTTAAATAAACAGTAATTAGCGTTGAAAATATAATACATGGATATATTGCCTATAAGTAAATAATAGTTATAATCATTAAATAATCAAATCAGCTTGAAGAGAAAGATGGTTAAGCCTTGGAAAAAGTTAACAGAATTAAATAAAACCTTTAAGGGAGATAATAAAAATGAACTTGCTGTCAAAAAAGATCACACCGGATTTTGAAGCGTTCCGAAAATGCATTACAAAAGAAAAGGAGCCGGAACGCGTTCACTTCATCGAATTTTATCATGATGAACCGATTAAAGACTCTGTCTGTGAACGTTTCGGATTGGCTGAAAGTTTAAATGAGAATGATCCATTTTTTAGAATAAAAAGAGAAATCGAGATCCAAAGTTTCCTCGGCTACGAAATGATATATCTTAAAGAGTTTAATCTGAAATTCGACTTGGATTGCAAGAACGATAATAAAGACGTAAAATCTTCCGATCATGTTGCAAACGGCCCTATCCAAACCTGGGAAGACTTTGAAAAATACCCATGGCCGGATGTATCCCAAATGGATTTCAGCATTTTGGAATGGCTCGAAAAAAACCTGCCGGAAAATATGCGTTGCTATTCTTCAATTGCAGTTGGAATGTACAAATATCTTATTGGCCTTGAAGCTATGCTTTATATGATGTTTGACCAGCCTGATCTTTTCCAGGCAGTATTGGAGAAACTCAAAGAATTATATGTAGATTTGTGCAATAAGCTGACCCAATTTTCATGTTATGCCGTATCTTGGGGCGCTGACGACATGGGTTTCAAAACCCAGACTTTTCTTCCGCCGGACTTTCTGAGAAAATACGTTCTTCCCGTTCATAAAGCCTGTGCTGAAGCAAGCCATAAAAATGGAAAATTATATTTCCTTCATTCCTGCGGACAGCTTAAGGAAATTATGGATGACATTATAGATGATGTAAAAATTGACGCAAAACATTCTTTTGAAAATGCCATTAGTCCCGTCACGGAAATGAAAAAGATATATGGCGACAGAATCGGCTTATTGGGAGGCGTCGATGTCGATTTTCTGTGTTCTTCAGATGAAAAAACACTGAGGAAAGGTGTCAGGGAAATACTCGAAACATGTATGCCCGGCGGAGGCTATTGCCTGGGCTCAGGAAATTCGATCGCAAAATATGTCCCTCTGGAAAACTACCTGATAATGCTTGATGAAGGAAGGCATTTTTCGTTGTAGAACTTGCAGGGCGCAAAAACTAATCCCGAAAAATGATGGATGTATAAGCTTCTTATGCTCAAGTACATACTTGATAAGTGCGTTTTCAGGCAAAAAGGTCTTTTTCTGTAAGGGAGTACTCTTTTTTGCAGAACTCGCATTTGATTTTTATAAATGCGTTCGTTCTGAGTAATGCGCTAGTTTTTTTGAATTGAGAGCAGAAGGCTTGCGTCATGGCTTAAACGACGGATCTATCTTCTGCCGTTTGCTGAGGGATGAGCAGATAGGAAATGTCGGCGGATTTATCCTGAGCAAAAATATCAAGGACTTCCTCCATGAATTCTGCGAAAACAAGGAGAAGAAAAACTTATGTGTGTTTTAGGGTTCTTATTCCGAATTCCGCGCAGTAAAACAAGAGATCACAAGGATTTTGGCATTCTTGAGAAAAGGTTAGAAAAACAGTAATTTTTGAGGCTGAAATGCTTAGTGGTGCGCGAGAGGTGCGCCATGCGCATTAATCTCGCTGCCTCAAAATCGGTCTTGAATCGCCTTCCTGAACTCAAAAAGTGTCGAATATGGCTGTATCTCTGCAAAAAATAAAAACACCTGAAAACGGTGCTTTTGGGCACTTTGGCGTCTCCAAACGGTACGAAATGGTACCTCTCTGCGGATTCCGGAGGCTGATGGACAGTGATTCCGAAAATAAATGGACAGTTTTCAGGGGATTCCGGAATGAGTGTCCAAATTCCGTCGGAATCGGTGTCCAGATTGTTCCGGAATGAGTGTCCAGATAAAACAGGAATTGATGTTTGAAATGAATCGGAATCTATTTCCGGAGCGATGGCGCAGCGGGCTTGAAGGCATTACTTTTTACCTTTCAAAAACGAAAGGAAGAAAAAAATGTCCCGGGAAGGAATCGGAATGAGAAAAGTAAAGGAAATAATTCGTCTCAACGAGAGCAGTAAATTGTCGCAGAACGCGATAGCGAAAAGCTGCAAGGTGTCGTCAAGCACGGTGGGAAAAGTATTGAAAAAGTTGAATGAAAAGGATGTAAAAAAGAAACTACCCGACGGCGGAGCGGTGTTGTCCGAGGAGAAAATACAGGACGCGCTGAAGGACGGAAACGTTGTCCTCAAGCGCGACATGCCTGATTTGCAGTACATCGCCAAGGAGTTGAAGCGCAAGGGCGTAACGAGACTTCTATTGTGGGAGGAATATCACGAGCAGCACCCGGAAGGTTACAGTTACAGCCAGTTCTGTTACATCATTCATGGCTGGAAAAAGAACCATGCGACACCTACGATGAGGTTCGAGCACAAGGCCGGAGAAAAGATGTTCGTGGACTGGGCGGGCGACAAGCTGTATTACATGGAAAACGGCATTGAAAAGGAAGGTCATTTGTTTGTGGCGGTGCTTGGCGCTAGCGACTATACATTTGCGGGAGTTTACCCTGATGAAAAGCTCCCTCACTGGATACAGTGGCATGTCGAAGCTTACCAATATTTCGGACGAGTGGCTTTGATGACAGTTCCCGATAATCCTAGAACAGGGGTGAAAACAGCCAGCAAATACGATCCTGAATTAACGCCTGCGTATTATGAGATGGCTGAGCATTTCGGGACTGTGATAATGCCGGCGCGTCCCGGAAAGCCGAGGGACAAGGCGAAGGTCGAGAATGCCGTTCTTTTTGCGGAAAGATGGATAATCGGAGCCTTGAGAAACCGACAGTTTCTGTCGTTTGGAGAGCTGGTTTCGGAAGTGAGGAAAAAGAACGAGGAGCTGAACCGTCGTCCTTTTGGAAAGATGGACGGCAACCGCGAAAAGCTTTTCAACGAAATAGAAAAGCAAGAGCTTAAGCCGTTGCCAGAAAGGGAGTTTTCAATAGGCGAATGGAAGAAATCCACAGTCCACATCGATTACCATGTTCAGCTCGACAACCACTTCTATAGCGTGTACTGGCGCAACATCGGCAAGGAGGTCGAGGCCCGTCTGACTGGCACAACGGTCGAGATTTTCCTGAACGGCGAAAGGATAGCGATCCATAAGAGAAGCTACGAGAAAAATAAGGCAACGACCTTAAAGGAGCATATGCCTGAACCGCACAGCATGTACCTGGCGGAGAGTTCCGACAAGCTCATAGGGGATGCCGCGATAATAGGGCCTTCGTGTCAGGAAGTCGTTAGCAGAATATTGGAAAAGGTTCCGAGGCCGGAAATGGGCTACAGGAGCTGTCTTGGCATCATAAGGCTTGCCAAAAAATATGGAGCTGAACGACTTGAAAAAGCCTGCTCTCTGGCATTGAAAATAGATTCGTTCCGCTACCGGGATATCGACGATATCCTGAAGAAAAACATGGAGAATTCCCAGCCGTTCAACGGATTCAAAATAGCGAATTTCAATCATTGTAACGTGCGCGGCGGCAAGTACTACAGCAATACAAGGAGGGCTTCGTCATGTTGAACGAACAGACCTTCAACAAGCTCTACTCTCTGCGGCTCTCCGGCATGGCCGATGCCTACAAAAGCCAGAACGCCAATCCAGACATGTTGCCGCTGTCATTCGACGAACGTTTCTCGATGCTTGTCGAGAGCCAGTGGCTGAAACAGGAAAATAACGCGATTCAGAAAAGGCTAAAAAGTGCCAAATTGAAAATCAAAGACGCATGCATTGAAAACATAGATTGGAAGCATCAACGTGAACTCGACCGGACACTCGTCATGAAGCTTGCCGAATCCGAATGGATCCGTTACAAACACAACTGCGTGCTCACAGGACCGACCGGAGTTGGTAAGTCGTTCCTGGCCTGCGCATTGGGACAGAAGGCCTGCCGCGAAGGCTTCAAGGTCTTCTACTATCACGCGCCGAAGCTCTTCCGGGAACTTCTCGCAGCAAGAACCATCGGAACCATGTCGAAAATCCTGAGAAAAATCTCACGGCTCAACATGCTTATAATCGACGACTGGGGACTCGAAACCGTCGAACAGAGCTCGCTTTACAGGGATTTTCTTGAGATAATCGACGAATGCCAGCAGAACGGCTCCGTCCTGCTCACAAGCCAGTATCCGGCGGAAGAATGGCACAGGATCATCGGCGACAATACTGTTGCCGACGCCATACTCGACCGGATTATCCATAACTCGCACAAAATCGAAATGAAAGGAGAGTCTATGCGCAAGCTGAAGAGCAATGTTGCCGGGGAATAAGTTTCAGCCCTGCGGGGTTGCATAGGTAAACTATGCAACTATAGTAAATATGCAACAAAAAATTGGTTTTTAGGAAAGCTTTGCGTCGCTGCGCTCCGGGAAACGGGCCAGCCTCAAACATGTAACATCAATTTGGACACTCATTCCGGAATCCCCTGAAAACTGTCCATTTATTTTCGGAATCACTGTCCACATAATTTAAGAATCCCCGTCCATTTATTTCCGGAATCGCTGTCCATCAGCCTCCGGAATCCGCACCCTGAGCATACCAAGAGAGTAATTGCCCTCTATGGGGCGATTTTCCTCGCTCTGCTACAATTTCTGAACCGCAGAGGGTTTCTATACGTCTCCGCCCTTTTCCCTCTGGCTTGCTTTCCTGCCAGAAGCTTTCCCGTAAATTCTCCAGAGCGTCTGCGTAAGACATAAAGACGTTTTGCGCCAGGCAATAATGTTTCTGAAAATGCATTACGTCCGCTCTGCATTGGTCGCAAAAACTGCATGATGATGGGCAGCGAATGCGGCGGAAAGACCGCGGCGATCCTCTACTCACTGATCGGATCCTGCCGGGCGAACGGCATCAATTCCTATGAATATCTCAAAGACGTCCTGATAAGAATCAACACTCTCCCATACTCCAGACTCTCCGAACTGCTCCCACACAATTGGGAAAAGCTCCGCCTCCAGAAATAATTTTCAAAATAGAACCCCTCTAAAATTCCTTTGATATATGTGGGCTCGCCGTACCTTTACGAACAAGCAATAAACGGGGTACAACGCCATCCCATAGGAAACCTCCTTTTCAATATTTATTGTTTTAGATTTTTTCAGAAATTCAACAGAATTCCATCTTTGACTTCTGTCCGTCTCCGCTGACAGGGCAATTTGCGCCATCCAGTTCAGGAACGGAATATTTTTCAAACCACGCAAAAAGAGACTCGCGCATAGCAGAAACTTTTTCACTGAATGCCGGATTGTTGCAGAGGTTCGTCGTCTCTCCCGGATCCGTTTCAAGATCATAGAGTTCGCAGGGGCCGTCCTGATAACGGTGAATATATTTGAACTTACTGTCCCTCAACATTCTGACAGGTCCATACTCATCAAAAATTACAACTGGGCGTTTCTCATCAAGAGCCAAACCATTCAAAAGCGGAACAAAGCTTTTACCCGGCAGCTTCGTATCTTCGGGCATCTCTATTCCCATATAATCGAGAATAGTGGGCATAAAGTCGTAATGACTTAGGAGTTCGTTGCTTATGCCGCCTTCGGGGATTCTTCCCGGCAAAGACATTATGAAAGGAACTTTCACGGATTCCTCATACATGTTCAATGGATAAGTTGCGTTCCCTTTGCCGTAAATCCCGTGATGCCCCATATTCATGCCATTGTCGCTCGAAAAGCAGATGAGAGTCGATTCTGAAAGCTGATTTTTCTCAAGCCAGTCGAATATTCTGCCGACATTCATGTCCATAGCCGCAACAGCCGCGAAATAACCACTCAGATACTTCCTGCGCGTTTCAGGGCTCTCAACCGGGATTCTGCGCTCTTTTATCCATTCCGCCGGAATAATTCCGTCGGGGACGGATTCAAAGTCGCAATTATTATAGAAGAAGTCATAAAGTTCCGCAGGGTGCTGATTCCGTTCCCAGGGACTGTGCGGAGCCGTGTAATGTACGCCAAGATAGAAGGGATTATCCTTGCCTTTCTGCTCTTGAAGAAATGAAAGAGCATTGTCTGTAATCAGATCCGTCAGATAACGTTTGTCATAATAAAGCTCTCCATTTTTCATCATCGGAGCATTGTAATAATCGCCGCCGCCCTTCGAGTGTACCTCCCAGAAAGAGAAGAACTTCTGTGCTTTGTGGGTATTCCCCATGTGCCATTTTCCGCTGAGACCGCAATTGTATCCTGCTGCCGCAAGGTAATCGGTATATCCGGGCTGGCCTTCCAGATATTCCGTAACAGTCCCTTTCCCTTGGGGTTCGAGAAATTCGTATTTAACGTCTCCGCCGCAGAGCCAGTCGTGTATTCCGTGACGGCTCGGAATTCTGCCAGTCAGAAGCGAAGCCCTTGCGGGAGAGCAGACAGGAGAAACGCAAAAGAAATTTTCGAAGCGCAGACCTCTTTCGGCCAGACGGTCAAGATTCGGGGTTTTCGCCTCTTTGTTCCCGTAAGAGCCAAGCGACCAATATCCCTGATCGTCTGTCAGAATGAAAATGATGTTGGGTCTTGAGTTATTTCCGGATGACATTCTAGTATTCTCCTTCTAATTTGCCAAAAGCTTCTTATATTCGTTAAGGGCGTTCTTGAAGCCGTTTTTTATCATGCCGTAGTCGCTGCCGCATGTGAGGAAATTAATACCCGACTCCAGCAGAGATTTCGAATATTCAAGATCAAGCCCAGCTGTGGCGCTCCATATATTGTTTCTTTTGCAGGCTGCGATTACCTTCTTTATAACGTTCAGAAGTTTCAGTTAATAGTCTATGTAAAGCGTTTAATGCTAAGGCTTTATATGATTTTACTACTGCAATTTCATTGCAAAGGACGTTCTCCCCCCAATGCCTCCAAAGCCACACGGCTCTTGAATTTACTGTCGTACTTCCTCTTCACTTCTCTTGACTCCTTTTTTCTTGTTTTTAGTTTAGGTGTCTTTTACACTTATTCAATCTCTCCAACTTTCGGGGCCAGGCGCAAACTCCTTGATTTTTTATTGATATATATAACAAAAATTTTCCTCAAAACATACATAATTCTACCAGCTTACATGTCCATCACAAAACAGATTTATTTTTTCTGACGGCAATATTCAGCCTTGCTCAGTCCGCTTTTCTGCCACTCGGATATTATACGCAGCCATTTTTCCTCCAACGCTACTAAACTCATATTATTCCTCCAATCTGTTTTTATCAAAGAACATAATCCATATCAATCGCACATGAAAGATGTATCAGGTTTGACGCTTACGAAAATAGTGCCATTCAACAAAGCCGGATTCATACAAAAATTCCTCGCTTGCTTCCTCTATGATGACTGAGCCTTTATAACCTACTTTGTTCAGGCTGGCGAAAACGCCGCTAAAATCATGCCCGCTGTCAAGCGACAAAAACGTCCCCCCGGAAGAATTCTGCCCTCTTATATGCGCGTTAAAAATATATTCCCCATACTTCTCTATCCAATTCTCCACGCTCCCATAGGCTTTAAAAAAATGTTCATTGCTGAGACACTTAGAAATATCCAGAGTTATGCCAAAATGAGGACTGGCCACCTCTTCAGTTATTTGGGTCATGCATTCCAACTCTCCAATTGGAAAGCTGGCCTCCTGCGCAGTCTCCAAAGAAAACAAAATGCCGCATCTCTCCGCCAAAGCGGCCCACTCCGCAGCAAGCTCTGTGAATATTTTAAAATCGTCATTAGGAGATCTGTAACTCGAGCTCCACGCCCTTGCGTGCCCGACACAATAAAGCGCGCCAAGTTCCGACGCCTTTTTTATGCCCAAATTTATTTGTTTAATAGATTCCTTTGCGATTCTCGGATTCGGGCTGACAGAATTCAAATACACAAACGGCAAATGAACTCCAGTCCTCTTAAAGTTCTTGAAAAAAGAGCGCAGTTTTTTGATGTTGCGACGGTCTAGCTCCCAAGGCCACAACGCAAACGAGTCGGGGCGGTTTCTCTCCATCCAGAACTCAACTGCGCCGAATCCACGCTTCTCTGCAAGACTCAAAGCAACAGCTATGCAAGAGTCTAGAGAATCTCTTCTTATGCTGGGGGAAAAAAAGCCTAATTCCATGAAAAATTGCTCCCGTCCTTAGAGATTTTCTCAATTAAAACGCCGGTATAGAGGGCGTTTCCCACTCCCTGATGCGAATGAGAATCGCTTCCTTTTGAAAACTTCACGCCGCATCTTTTAAACACAGACAATATTCTCGAATATTCCCTAGTGAAATCCTGCGGAGATAATTCTGGAAACCACCACCAGATTCCTTCCATTATTTCGAATCGTTTATTTCCAGCAATTAGATATCCGGCAATCTCTTCAAGCAAATCGCAAGACAGCCATGAAAAAACAAAATTGGGAATCAAACGGCCAAAATTGAATGGATGCGCGATGATATCCACGCTCTCAATTAAAGATAAATTCTTAAATGCAAGAGAAACATTCCTCTTAAATTCCTTCTCGTTGGCTGGCGGATTCACTGTGATCCCCACAGTCTTCCATGCCATATCGACAAGCACAATCTCAAAGTTCTTCGCGTCCTCCTGAGATATGGAAATTTCCCCGTCGATATCCAATAGAGTCCCCTCCACTCCTTTGATTATTTTCAAATCGTGATAAGCTTGAGAGCAAACGTCTATATCCGCAAAATATTCTTCGACGCTGGCTCCGTTGACAAACACATCCCCATGCAAATGATCGGTTATTGCAATGGTATCCACCCCCTTGAATGCGGCGCTTCTGGCAAGCAAGTCGACCCCGCATTTGCCGTCCGAATATAAAGTGTGCATGTGAAGATCGGATTTGTTCATGTCTTTTATAGAGTCTATTGTTTTTCTCATGCAACTCATTCCCATGTTACGTCCCCCGCAAGAAGAATCCCTGAATGTTTGTCCACGTGGATGTCGAGGTATAATATATTCAGGCCCGTTGAATGCCTTGAAACTGCATTTGTCGTTGTCCATTTGTCAATGCCTACATTCAGACCGTCGCAAAGCGTCAAAATTTCAGAAGGATGCAAATACTTGCTTATTTTTCCTCCAAGGTTTTTATCCGGCCTGTTCAAATTGTTGTTCATGGAATATCCCACGTGCATCCAATGACTGTATGGACGATCAGAAGGGCATTCCAGAACATTTCCCGGAGCCCTTTCCAGCGGAGGATTGGACGATGGTTTCAGATTCAAATAATTGACGAATTCATTTTCCCAACACCATGCTTCTTGCCATGCAGCCGGAACGTAAACCACTGGCAGCCATCCCTCATAGTCCTGAGCATAGAAAATAAACGCCGAACCAATCTGTTTCAAATTATTTTTGCAGACTAATTCTTTTGCTTTTTCCCTTGCGTTGTTAAGAGCTGGCAACAACATCGAAGCCAAAATAGCGATAATTGCGATAACCACGAGCAGTTCGAGTAAGGTAAACCATCTGCAACGCAATGACTTGCGAGGCACCCAGTTCGCCTCCTCGACCAAGCCGTTCATGAACTTTGCGCTCACACGGCTTTTCCCCTGTCTTTCTTTGTGCAGCATTTGTTTATGCCTTGATAAGGTATGGCACATAGAGTAATCCTCCTTGATAAAAGTATTTGTCAGACCACTTTTTATATGACCGGGTATTCTTGCTGGATTTATGCCGCCGCCAGTATATCCGAAGTTGTTCGCAGGAATATTGACTGAGTTTCAACGCTTCTTGGTAACTGTTGCCGATCTTGAAATATTCAGACCATCTCCTCAATTTCGGATTCACCTCTTTTATTACTTCTCTCAATGCAGTACCGTTAGGTATTCTTTTCAGCATCTCTTTGATTTTACCAAATATTTTCTTTATGCTTTTCGCTCTGGGATATTTGATCACAACCATTCTTTTATGCTTTCCAGAATATGCATCTCGGTATGTAAAGCCCACAAAATCAAAACTTTCATTCACGTGGCGTATTTTTGTTTTATCATCGTTCAGCGTTAGTTTTAATTCTTCAAGTTGGCCTTTCAACTTGCGAAGTCCGAATTCGGCCTGCGCTTTGCTTTTGCAAAGGAACACCATGTCGTCGGCAAATCTGACCAGTTTTACGCTTGAGTTGTCGTGCCATTCTTTATCGATTTCATTAAGATAAATGTTGCTCAACAACGGTCTTCGTGCATTGAACGAGCACTCAACTCTGCCCAATCCCGTCTCTGACAGCAATACCCGACGGGTTACTTTTACGATGCCTACAGTCGTTCGTTTTCCTACAACCTGCTGTTTTGCCTCGCTGCGCCGATTCCCTGAGAGTCCGCTATTTACAGCTTTCCCGTCTCGCGACTTTGTCACCACGCTTCGACATACAAACGACCATGAGCCGCTGCTGCCGGTGGTCAGGCTACATACCTGAATTGGATAATTGGTATGGACGAAACTTTTCATTTGTCTAGCTTTCTGTGCCTTTTATGGACACACATTCTACGAGTGTAAAGAAAATTTTTCTTGTATTGCTGTTTTTTCTCATTTTTAAACCAGTTTTAGATTTCAGAAAATATTAAAAAGGTTTTCCCAAAAGCCTTTTGAAGAGCTTTGATCTGTGACTATCTGGAAAACGTCATGATCAAAGCTGACCAATTTCAATCCTCTGACAATATATTGATCCTCAGTTTCAATAAAATCAATATCTTCTTTTATCCCATTGATATCTTTTATTCTATAAAGCTTTTTTATCTTGAAATAATTTTTGTCAAATCTTATTTCTCCGTCCCAGTCTTCGACTCCTTTCATTGGCTTGTTTATATTAAAAGGAGTGACCCTCAATATTTTTGTTCCGTAAAAAGTGAAAAACAATGTGAAAATTCCATTTTCGCTTTGCGCAAGGATATACTCAATTCCATTTGAAGGCGATATTTCAATGCCGTCTGCATTCATTTCAGATATGAATTTCAAAAATGAATCGGCTATTTTGAGACGATTGCCGCTTATGGAAGTCATATCTTTTATGGCAACAAGAAAAGCCAGTCCTCTGCCAATCTTTTTGCATGAAATAATGGTATTTTGGGGCGTTTCAGAGTCAAAAGCTACTGAGTCGGCGGAAATAAGCTCCAGCGGCATATACTCATATGATTCCTCTCTTCTGTCTTTAACGTCAACGCCTGCAAAAAAACTGGCGTCGCTCTTTTGAAATGAGCTTCCGAGTTTGACCCCGAAAAGTTTTCCCACACGGGAACTGTCAACATATTTCCCATCAAACTGTTTTAATTGGTTTACATTCATTACAAGCATGCCGCCATTCTCCACATATTTATAAAGCTTGTCCAGTAAGTTATTTGACATCCTATGCCAGCCCATAAGCAAAATGCAATGATAATGTTTCAGTCTGTCAAGGTCTATTTTTGAATTAATAACGTCGATCTGACCGTGAGGAGTGTATGTGAAGCTTCCTGGAAAATCCTGCCCAACAGGTTGTTTGAACAAACTCAAGCAATAGGGATAGAAAAATTCAAAATACTTGAACATAGTCTCTTCATGCCCCATCCATTGCTGCCTTCCCCATACTCTGCTGTCAATATATTTATAAGGAGCATTCCATCCATTTGCAGGATCGATCATCACGGCAATGGGAGTGACCGGGTCTCCGGGAGTTTTGAAAATCTTATCACGGCTCTTTATATCCTGATATGCTTTCCCGTAAGGAAGATTTCCGTATGGCGGCTTAATATGTATGTAGGCATGCGCATGAAGT
>Ga0209417_1000956_pt1 | contig 58123 bp, 44 predicted proteins | sample RifGroF2_FD_184002 | JGI IMG/M metagenome (GOLD analysis project Ga0209417, IMG submission 184002) | Groundwater microbial communities from Rifle, Colorado, USA - Groundwater F2 (SPAdes) (version 2) | ecosystem: Environmental > Aquatic > Deep subsurface > Groundwater | place: Rifle, Colorado... | reverse complement strand
ATGTTACTGTTACTGGGGGAACTGCTCCTTTTACATATGCTTGGGACAACAGCGTGCTGACTACTCAAGATTTATCCGCTCTTGCTGCTAATACTTACGAAGTGACTGTTACTGATGCTAGAGCTTGCTTTACTACTACTTCGGCTACTGTTGCTGAACCTGTCGTTTTATCTGCTAGTGCTGCTGTTACTAATATAACTTGTTTCGGTGACGCTGATGGTGCTATTACAATTACTCCTGCCGGAGGTACCGCTCCTTTTACCTATGTTTGGGATAATGTGCAATCAACTTTACCTAATCCTTCTGGTTTAGATGCTGGAAACTATTTCGTTACTCTTACTGATGCGAACGGTTGTAACGCTACTACAAGTGCGACAGTTACTGAACCTACTTTATTGTCTGCTACTGCTATTGCTACAAATATTTCTTGTAACGGTTTAACCGACGGAACTATCGATGTTACTGTTTCTGGTGGAACTGGTCTTTTAACTTATGCTTGGGACAATAGTATTGAAACTACTCAAGATTTATCCGCTCTTGCTGCTAATACTTACGAAGTTACTGTTACCGATGCGAATGCTTGTAATACTACTGCAACTGCAACCGTTGCTGAACCTGTTGCATTATCTGCTTCGGCTGTTGCTACTGATATTTCTTGTAACGGGCAAACTGACGGAACAATTGATGTTACTGTTACTGGGGGAACTGCTCCTTTTACATATGCTTGGGACAACAGCGTGCTGACTACTCAAGATTTATCCGCTCTTGCTGCTAATACTTACGAAGTGACTGTTACTGATGCTAGAGCTTGTACAACAACTGCTAATGCAACCGTTGCAGAACCAATTATACTTACTGCGACTGCAATCGTTACAGATATTACTTGCAACGGATTATCCGATGGTGAAATTTTAATTACTCCTGCTGATGGAACGGCTCCATATACTTACGAATGGGACAATGTGCTTTCAACTTCTAACAATCCTACAGGATTAGACGAAGGAAACTATTTTGTTACCGTTACCGATGCTAATGGTTGTACTACAACAACCAGCGGTACTGTTACTGAACCTGATATCATATCTGCTAGTTTTGTAATAACCAATGTTAGTTGTATTGGAGACTCTGATGGAGAAATTGATTTATCAGTTAGTGGAGGTACAGTTGTTGCTGATTACACCTACTTATGGAATGTCGGCGGAGAAATTACTCAAGATATTACAGGACAAGCTATTGGAATATACACAGTTGATATTACCGATGACAATGGCTGTAGCATAAGCAGCAGTGCAACAATTAGCAATCCGACTCCTATTTCCGCTACATTCTCCTCAACATTACCAGAGTGTTATGGAGATAGTACTGGCGTTATTAATATTAGTGTTGTTGGAGGAAGTTTACCATATACTTTTGAATGGTCAAACGATTCTACTACAGAAGATTTGACAAATGTTGCAGCTGGAATTTATGATGTTACAATTACCGATGCAAATGGTTGCGAATTAATTGAATCATCTTTACTTCAAAATCCACAGCAAATCTCATTGTTACTTCAACCAACAAATGCAAGTTGTAGCGGTAATATTGACGCAGGTATTGACTTAACTGTAATTAATGGAACTTGGCCGTATACTTATAATTGGTCAAACTTGGCTTTAACCGAAGATTTAACTGGATTAAATACAGGAACTTATTTTGTTACTGTAACCGACTTCAATGGTTGTCAAAAAACAGGAACAACCTCAGTTTCAAGCCCTCAACCAATATCTCAAATTTTAAATGTTACCTCTCCTTCATGTAATGGAAATGCTGATGGAGCAATTAATTTAATAGTATATGGAGGAACTCCAAGTTATTCATACGAATGGTCAAATCTTGAGATAACTCAAAATATTTCAAATCTTGTTGCAGGGCATTATATTGTTACCATAACAGACAATAATGGATGTGAATCAATAGATTCTATTGATATCAGCGATCCTGAATTATTGAGTGTAACATTAGTTAAATCTGACATTTCTTGTTTTGGCGAAGTTGATGGAACAGCATCTTTAACTGTTAGTGGAGGTACTACACCGTATGCATTTGCATGGACAGGCGGACAAGCAACTCAAAACGTTTCTGGTCTTGCTGAAGGAACACATTATGTTACCATTACCGATGCAAATTTATGCGAACTTATTGATAGTGCAGTAATTGCAGAACCAACAATTTTAGATTTAACAGCAACAATTTCCGATGTTTCTTGTTTTGGATTTAACGATGGAAATATTGACATAACAACTCTTGGTGGAATAAGTCCATATACTTATGCTTGGTCAAATAGCGAAAGTACGGAGGATAATGCAGGATTAGTTTCTGATAGTTATTCTATTACCATTACCGATGCAAATCTTTGTACATTAGATTCAATATTTACAGTAAACCAACCTTCTGAATTAGATGCAAATTTTGCAATATTAAATGTAACTTGTAACGGAAATGCTGACGGAGCAATCAACATGACTATCAGTGGTGGCACAACGGCTTACAATATTGATTGGGAGACTTTAGAAACTACTGAAGATATTTCAGGTTTAATTGCCGATACTTACACGGTTGATATTTCTGATGTAAATGGCTGCACTCTAACCGATAGCGTTACTATTACAGAACCAAACATATTAGCGGTTACCGTTTCTACTACAGACATTATTTGTTTTGGCGAAATTGACGGAACGGCATCATTGAGTGTTACTGGCGGAACTACTCCTTATACGTATGCATGGACTGGTGGGCAAATAACTCAAAACATTTCAAGTCTTGCCGAAGGTGTACATTATGTTACCATTACCGATGCAAATTTATGCGAACTTATCGATAGTGCTGTAATTGCAGAACCAAATGAAATGTTAATTTCTTATTCAAGTTCTGACATAAGTTGTTACAATGATTCAGACGGAGGAATTGACTTGAATATAACAAACGGAATTGCACCATTAGCGTTTGCTTGGTCAAACGATTCTACTACTGAAGATTTGGCAAATATCGTTGCAGGAATTTACCATGTTACTGTAACTGATTTCACAGGTTGCACAAAAGATACAAGCATTACAATTTCGCAACCAACCGAGCTTTCGGTTGCACTTTCAGCTACCAATGTAGATTGCAACAGCGGAACAGATGGAGCAATTAATGCTACTGTTTCAGGAGGAACAACTCCTTATTCATTTGCTTGGTCAAATGGAACAATCTTCGAAGACTTAACAAACATTTTTGCAGGAACTTATGTTATAACTGTTACCGACAATAATTCGTGTTCTAAAATTGAGTCTATTCAAGTTACTGAACCGAATGCACCAACAATCGTTTTATCGTCTTCAAATGCAGATTGCGGAACGGCTAACGGTTCTGTTTGGATAGAAAGTTACAATGGATTTAGCGAACCTGTTTCTATTTCGTGGAATACAAGTCCGGTACAAACAAACGATACCGTCATTAATCTTATTGCCGGAATTTACCAAGTTGTAATTGAAGATGTTAATGGATGTTCTGATTCAACTTCGGTAACAATAGATAATACCGACGGACCTACGTTGGATTCATTGATTCAAACCAATGTTTCATGCTACGGAGGTTTTGATGGAACGGCTGAAGTTATTGTTTCAGGTGGAACTTCTCCATATTCTTACTTTTGGTCGAGTGGAGAAATCACAAGCAATATTTCAAATATTTTTGCCGGAAATTATTCAGTAACAATACTTGATGCTAACAGTTGTCAATTAATCGAGTCTGTTGAAATTACTCAACAAGCAGCCATGAACATCAATTACACAATTACTGATGTTACTTGTTACGGAGGAAACAATGGAGCTATTAGCATTGCCGTTTCAGGAGGAACAAGTCCATATACATATTTATGGAACAACGCTGAGACTCTTGACAGTATTGCAAATTTATCGGCCGATACATATGATGTTACCGTTTTTGACAGCAATGGTTGTGAAACCGGAGGCTCAACAACCATTTCAGAACCGGAGCAGATAATCATTTCGACATCATCGACAAATGCAACATGTAACGCAGCTGACGGTTCAGCATGGATTACAGATGTTACAAACGCAACACTTCCATACACTATTTTGTGGAACACAAATCCGACTCAATCAACAAGTTTAATCTCTGATTTGTCGGTTGGTTTGTACCAAGTTGTTGTTACCGGAAACGACGGATGTGCCGACTCTACATTGGTTAATGTTTCAAACATTGGCGCCCCAACTCTTACTGATTCAGTTACAAGTGTTAGTTGTTTCGGTTATGCTGATGGAGCTATCGACCTTACTATTTCAGGAGGCACAACTCCTTACACTATATTTTGGTCGAACGAAGAAAACACTGAAGATGTCAGTAATTTAACTGCTGGAGATTATTATATCACCGTTGAAGATGCAAGTGCTTGTCAAAGTATAGAAATTATAACTGTTTCTGAACCTGAAAACCTAACATTTGATTTTGCGACAACCGATAATGTTTGCTTTGGCGAAAGCAATGGAATTATTAGTTTAGCTGTATCAGGAGGAACATCTCCATACACATATGCATGGGGGGGAGGAGAAACAAGCAATGTTATCTCAAATCTATCAGCCGGAGATTATTACATTACTGTAACCGACTCGTTAGCTTGTATATATTCAACCGCCGAAACTGTTTCTGAACCAACTATATTGGCAACAATATTGAACTTTACTGATACAGTTTGCTATGGAACAACTACCGACATTACATCAATTGTTTCGGGCGGAACATTCCCATACTCATACGTGTGGTCAAATTCATCAACATTATCGTATTTATCTGATGTTTCGGTAGGAACTTATTATGTGACAATTACCGATAATCTTGGTTGCGAAAACATTGACTCTTTAACTATTTATGAAAACGATTCAATGCTTATAACAGACATCACAACTAATTTGACTTGTAACAACGATAATTCAGGTGCAGTAAGCGTAACTGTTTCGGGAGGAACAAGTCCATACACATATTTGTGGTCTAACGGTTCATCGACTCAAATTGTTTCCTCACTAAATGCTGGAACATACATTGTAACCGCATCTGACAATAATGGATGCAGTGTAATTGGAACTTACGTTGTAAACGAACCCTCAGCATTTGCGATTGACGATTCAATTAATGATGTAATGTGTTATGGACAACGAACAGGAAGTATATTCATAAACCTTACAGGAGGAACTCCTCCATACTCTTACTTATGGTCTGATGGAAATACAATTTCGGATACATTAATGAACGTTCAAGCCGGAGATTATGCAGTAACCATTATCGACAGTTTGTTCTGCTCTTATGCAAAAACATACACCATCACACAACCTCAATTCCCAATGGTAATTACATCTGAAGTAACTCAAAATTCTTGTTATCAAGATGGAATTGGTGCAATTGATGTTATTGCTTTTGGAGGAACAACTCCATACACTTATTGGTGGTCAGATAGCAGCACAACTTCGGGAATAAACAAGCTTTATGAAGGAGAATATTCTGTTACAATTTCTGACGCAATTGGTTGTGCTGATTCTTTAGATTTCACAATTATAGGCTCAGAACCTCTTCAAGCAAATGCAAAAATTACAAATGCTTCTTGTCCTGAAACCGAAGATGGACAAGTCGACATCAGCGTTGTTAATGGAGCGTCACCTTACACATTTAATTGGTCGAATAGCGAAATTACCGAAGACATTGCAAATGTGGTTTCTGGTGATTATTTACTTATTGTTACCGATGCAAACAATTGTACCGACACGCTTGATATAACTGTTGCTAACAACAGTTTATCGTGCATCGAAATTTACAATGCATTTTCGCCTAACGAAGATGGTGTTAACGAAGTTTGGAACATCAAGGGAATCGAAAATTACCCATCTTGTATTGTAAATGTTTACAATCAATGGGGTAAAAATGTGTACTCTTCTGAAGGTTACGATACTCCTTGGGACGGAATCGGGACAAACGGAAAAGCGTTACCGGCAGATACCTATTTCTATGTCATAGACATTGGAAACGGCGATAAACCATACAAAGGTTCGATATCAATTGTTAAGTAATAACCTGTAAAAATTAGAAGCTATGAAAAATATAATTATAACAACAGCAATCATTTTGACAGTAAGTTTTGCCTTTGCACAACAACTACCTGTTCAAAGTCAGTTTTCAAATAATTTATATTCTATTAATCCGGCTGTCGCAGGTTCATTGCCTTACAATCCGATTAATATGTCGTATAAAAAATTGTGGAATGGAATCGACGAAGCTCCTCAACTTGCTTATTTGAGCTCGAATGTAGCTATAAGTCCTAAAGTTGGACTTGGTGGTAAAATGTACAGTTACACTTCTGGACCAATATCAAAAACCGGAATGGAAGCTTCGTATGCATATCATTTAAACATTGGAAGTTCAACCAAGCTTTCGCTTGGAATATCTGCATTTATGTATCAATTTACACTCGACCAAGCTAGTTTAAATTTTGAAGATCCAAACGACCCGATTGTATTTGGAGCATCTGATAAATTAATTGTTCCCGATGCAGCTTTTGGAGCATTAGCTTATGGAAAAAACTGGTATGGCGGATTTTCGATTTATCAATTGTTTAACCGCAAAATAAGCATGACTTCGGAGGATTTGGAGCAACGTCAGGTTCGACATTACAATGTTCACGGAGGATATATTTACGAAATAAATCCAAACTATGTTTTACAAGGCGACCTACTTTTGAAAATCTCGGAAGCTTCTGATTTTCAAGCAGAAGTTTCGGCAAAATGCTTTGTAATGCAAACAGCTTGGGCTGGTGTTTCGTATCAATCGGGGAATGCCTTATCGCTAATGGTTGGCGTTGGAAAAGAGCGTTTTGCGATTGGATATGCCTACGATATTGCTCTTACCGAAATTAAAAAACAAACATCTGGTTCGCACGAAATTATGTTGATATACACATTGCCTCAAAACAAATGGCAACGACGCTCGTTTATTCCGACAGGAGCAAGCGATTCGAAATTGTAAAATTAACTCACAACAAAAAATGGAAGCTCAAAAGGCTTCCGTTTTTTTTAACAAGCAATTATGACAATCTAAAACCTACAAAGTGAACACAAATTATTTGAGATTGTTTCGTTGTGTACTATTTTTAGATTACAAATCCCAACAAGCCAATGATTCACACACCTTACTTTCTTAGTTTGAAAACTTAAAAATTGAAGTCCTCAAACTTTTTTACATATATTTGCAATAATAAAATTTTGTTGGCTCAAACTCAAAGTAAGAATACATTATGAAATAGCCATGATTGAGAATAAAACAACAACCGATATGATTATTGTTGGTAAAACGGAGTTCGACAACACAAATAAAATTTAAAAATAAGTTGTCAATTCTATGTGGCAACTGAAAAACATAAAAAATAAACACATGAAATTAATCAGTTTTGGAGAATACATCGACGGAAAAAGTTTTAAAGTTGTTGACGAACGACAAATGCGAGGAAGTGCAGGTATTATGCTTTTGCTGGGAATTATTGCGTTTATAAATGGATTCATTATTAAAAATTACAGTATTATTCCATATATATCAGGTTTTTTAGCATTGAATTTTATGATAGGAATTTTTGTAAATCCTAAATTTTCGCCAACAATTTTACTTGCTCGATTATTTACTTGGGAACAATCGGCAATGCCGATTGGAGCTGTTCAAAAGAAATTTGCATGGAGTTTAGGACTTTCATTATCGATCGGCATTTTTATCCTTTCGCTCTATTTATTAAACGATGTAAAGTTTTTTGAACCCGTATGTATGTTGTGTTTGATTTGTCTGTTGTTTCTGTATCTCGAAACAGCATTTGGTATTTGCGTAGGTTGCAAACTTTATTTTTGGTCAATTCGATTAAAATTAATTCCAAAACCTACCGAAAGACCAAATTGTATGGGGAATTCATGCGAAGTGTAACATTCAAGTTTACTTGTAATTTAGAAATATTAATGAAATTCCATTTTTAAATCCCACTTGCAAGAATATTTGCTATGTGCATGGTTTTAATCGAGAGTTTTTGTTTTTTTATGTACGATTCCATGTTCATTAAACAAGAAGCTTCAGTCGAAACAATATATTCTGCTCCGGTTTTAATAGCATTATTTACTTTTCGCTCGACCATGGCAGTTGAGATAGCATCGAACTTTGCCGAAAAAGCACCTCCAAATCCGCAACAAACATCAGATTCTTCCATTTCAATTATTTCAAGTCCTTTAACATTGTTCAAAAGGGTTCGAGCTTCGTTTTTTAATCCATATTCTCTGATAGCTGAGCAGGCATCGTGAAAAGTAATTCTCGCTGAAAATTCTGAGTCTGTATTGTTTATTTTACATTTGTTTACCAAAAAGTCAGTCAGTTCAAATACTCTTGTCGAAAATTTTACAGCTTCTTCGTGTTTCTCCGACTCTTTAAAAAGTACGGGATATTTATTTTTGATAAATCCTCCACAAGAGGCCGACAACGAAACTATTATCCGTTCGCCGGCAAAATCGCTCATGAATTTTGTGGCAACTTCACGACTTTCGCTCCAAAAACCCGAATTGAAAGCAGGTTGACCACAACAAGTCTGTTCTGGATTGTACTCAACATCAATCATTAACTTTTTAAACAATTTCATTGTGTTAAAAGCTATTTCAGGATACAACTGATCAATAAAGCAGGGAACAAATAAATCAATTTTCATTATTGTATAGATTATAGGCAAAGATAAAAAACAATTCTCTTGGTAAAATTAATGTTAAATAAATCTTTGTGTTAAAAACCGTGGTTTAATTGCTAGATAAATAGAGGAATAAAACAGTTTTGCTAAAATTAGCTGAATAATTGTTTGATAAAACAGTGCAAAAAAACGACCGCTTCGTTTGTGAAATTAGTAAAAATCATGTACGTTTGATATAATAAAAAAAACATAACATTAATCATGGCAATTAATATAGTCAAGAATAATTTTAAAGAAGCTCAACGATTACTCGAAGAATTTATTAACGACCCAAAAAGTTGGGGCTCGATTGAAAAAGCAGGAGGCGAGCTAGTTAAAGCCTTCCAACAAGGAAATAAAGTTATTGCTTGTGGAAATGGAGGTTCAATGGCTGATGCCATTCATTTTTGCGAAGAACTAACGAGTAATTTTCGTCGAAAACGAAAAGGGCTTCCAGCAATTGCAGTATCTGACCCAGGTTATTTGTCATGTGCATCAAACGACTTTGGATTCGAAAATGTTTTTTCGAGATATGTAGATACCTTGGGACAAAAAGGAGATATTTTATTTGCCATAAGTACCAGCGGAAATTCAGAAAATATTCTTCGAGCCGTAAATCAAGCCAAACAAAAAGGGATGAAAGTCGTCGCACTTACAGGAAAAGGAGGAGGGAAACTTTCTACGCTTTGCGACTTCGAAGTTCGAGCACCATACTCAGATTATTCAGACAGAACACAAGAAATACACATAAAAATTATTCATTCGCTCATTCACTATATTGAGCTTAGCATGAAATTATAAAATGTTGGTCAAAACCTTTGGTTCGGCAGTTTACGGAATTGATGCTACAACCATCACAATTGAAGTTAATGTTACCCAAGGCATTAATTTTTATTTGGTCGGTTTGCCCGACAGTGCTGTTAAAGAGAGTCAACAACGAATTGAATCTGCCCTTAAAACCAACGATTATAAAATGCCGGGGAGAAAAGTCATTATCAATATGGCTCCTGCAGATATCCGTAAAGAGGGTTCTGCTTACGACCTTCCTCTTGCTATTGGAATTTTAGCCGCATCGGAACAAATAAACAACGATAAATTAGCCGATTTTGTGATTATGGGTGAACTCTCGCTTGATGGAACCATTCAGCCAATAAAAGGAGTATTACCCATTGCTATTCAAGCCAGAAAAGAAAAATTTAAAGGACTGATTGTCCCGAAAAGTAATGCTCGTGAAGCTGCTGTAGTAAACGATGTTGATGTCTTTGGGGTTAACAATATTGTTGAGGTAATCGATATCTTGAACGGAAATAGCAAATTAAGTCCAACAGAAGTTAACACTCGAGAAGAATTTTTTGCAGGAATAAATAATTTCGAGCTTGATTTTTCAGATGTAAAAGGGCAGGAAAGTGTTAAACGAGCATTAGAAGTTGCAGCAGCCGGAGGACATAATATTATCTTAATTGGACCTCCTGGAGCAGGCAAGACCATGTTGGCAAAACGAATTCCTACAATTCTACCCCCATTAACCTTACACGAAGCGTTAGAAACAACAAAAATACATTCAGTTGCAGGTAAAATTGATGGCAATACATCGTTAATGACGACTCGCCCATTTCGTTCTCCTCATCACACAATTAGTGATGTTGCTTTAGTCGGAGGAGGTACTTTTCCTCAACCCGGCGAAATTTCTCTATCGCACAACGGAGTATTATTTTTAGATGAACTTCCCGAATTTAAGCGAACCGTTTTAGAAGTAATGAGACAACCACTAGAAGATAGAGTGGTAACAATTTCGAGAGCAAAATTTACAATTGAATTTCCTGCAAGTTTTATGCTCATAGCTTCGATGAATCCTTGTCCATGCGGATACTATAATCATCCTGAACGAGAGTGCGTTTGCTCACCAGGAATTGTTCAAAAATATTTGAACAAAATTTCAGGTCCTCTCTTAGACCGAATTGACATTCACCTTGAAGTGGTTCCTGTTTCATACGAACAACTTTCGGAAATTAGAGAAAACGAAACAAGTCAAAAAATTAGAGAACGTGTTATTCAAGCTCGTCTTTTGCAACATAAACGATTCGAAAATGTTTCGGAAATTCATAGCAATGCACAAATGTCGTCGAAAATGATCCGAGAATATTGTAAAATTGATAAACCTGGTGAATTATTAATGAAAAAAGCGATGGAGAAGCTAGGTTTGTCAGCGAGAGCTTATGATAGAATTCTAAAAGTTTCGAGAACCATCGCCGATTTAGCAAATTCCGAGAATATCGAAGCTCATCACCTAGCCGAAGCCATACAGTATCGAAGTTTAGATAGAGAAAGTTGGGCTGGTTAAATATTCCCGCTTTTAAATTTTATCCTTTTATTTGATTAAAGAAAACTAAAAGAGCCATCCAATATTCTTTGCTCGAATCGTAGTCTGATTTACCGGTATCCGCTTTTTCCCAAAGAGATTTTGCTCCGTGTTCGCCAGGTCCATCTTGAGGCTTAAAAAATACTTTTTGCTTTGAATTAATCACGCTCTCATACTCTTGTGCATATGGAAATTCGCGTTGCGAACAACCCACAAAAACGGGCTTTGTTAAACCTGTAATTTCCTGCTTCACGTCAAGTAATGGTTTAAAAAACTCACCAGGGCTTAATGCAACTATTGCCTTAACTTTATCGTTTGTTTTTCCAATAACCAAACTTAAAGACGCAGAATACGAACTTCCAACCAAAACAACTTTTTGATTGCTTTTTTTGTAAGCATATTCTACTGCGGCTTCAATATCTTTTTTTGTTTCCAAATAATTGTTGGGGAATCCCATTGTTATCGCTTTCTTAGCTGTTTCGTTTGGAACAAAATTTTCTTCTCCGCCTGAACGTAAATCAACCGCTAAACAATTATATCCTAATTTTTGAAATCTTTTTGCGACATCTCGATATTCGCCTCTACTTGAACCAGCTTGGTGAAATAACAAAACATAAGGAAACTCCGCTTTTGCTTCATAAAAATCGGCTGTAATTTCTAAACTGTCTGACGAAAAAAATGTAACAGTCTCTTGCGAAAAACTCAAGGTTGATGCAAAAATTAAAACAAAAGCTAAGAAGTTTCTCATAATCGTTTGTGTTTAGGTTAATAATACATTTCGGCCAAAACTATAATCTTATCATTTGTCATTTCAATTACACCTCCGTCAATTTGGAAAAAAATTTCGTCTTGGTCTTGAGTAACAACTTTAATGCTTCCTCGTTGAAGAACCGATACTATAGGTGCATGGCTTTTTAATATTTCAAATGAGCCGGTCGAGCCAGGAAGTTGAATAAGCTCAATGTTTCCCTCGTAAACTTTTTTTTCAGGTGTAACGATTTCTAAATACATGAAATAATTTTTAGAACATTTTTACTAAAACTATGCCGAATTTACTCACTTTCAGCTAACATTTTATCTCCTTTTGCAATTGCATCTTCAATTGTTCCAACAAGATTAAAAGCTGCTTCAGGATATTTGTCAACTTCTCCATTGAGTATCATATTAAAGCCTTTGATTGTATCTTCAATTGATACAAACACACCTTTAAGACCGGTAAATTGCTCGGCAACATGGAATGGCTGCGATAAGAAACGTTGAACACGCCTTGCTCTATGAACAACTAATTTGTCTTCTTCAGACAATTCGTCCATTCCAAGAATTGCGATAATATCTTGAAGTTCTTTATAGCGTTGTAAAATTTCTTTCACTCGTTGAGCTGTTTTATAATGCTCAACTCCAACTACGTCTGCAGTTAAAATTCTAGAGGTTGAATCCAATGGATCGACTGCGGGATAAATTCCAAGTTCTGATATTTTTCTACTCAATACCGTTGTTGCATCAAGGTGAGCAAATGTAGTTGCTGGGGCAGGGTCAGTTAAGTCATCAGCAGGAACATAAACAGCTTGTACTGAAGTAATTGAACCTCTCTTTGTTGAGGTAATCCGCTCCTGCATCAAACCCATTTCTGTTGCCAAAGTTGGTTGATAACCTACAGCTGAGGGCATACGTCCCAAAAGAGCAGAAACCTCAGAGCCAGCTTGTGTAAAACGGAAAATATTATCAATGAAAAATAAAATATCTCGACCTTGTCCTCCTTCGTCTCCATCTCGAAAGTACTCAGCAACTGAAAGACCTGATAAAGCAACGGTTGCACGTGCTCCAGGAGGCTCATTCATTTGTCCAAAAACAAGGGTTGCTTGAGATTCACGCAAATCATCACGATTTACTTTATCTAAATCCCAACTTCCTTTTTCCATACTTTCTTTAAACTCGCTACCATATCGAATAACTCCCGATTCAATCATCTCACGAAGAAGATCGTTACCCTCTCGAGTTCTTTCTCCAACACCAGCAAATACTGTTTTTCCTGAATATGCTTTTGCAATGTTGTTAATCATTTCCATGATTAATACGGTTTTACCTACGCCTGCCCCACCAAACAATCCGATTTTTCCTCCTTTTGAGTATGGTTCAATCAAATCAATAACCTTTATTCCTGTAAATAAAACTTCTGATTCTGTCGAAAGTTCTTCAAACTTTGGAGGCATACTATGTATTGGATAACCCCCGGCTTTATCTAAATCGCCAAGTCCGTCAATCGGTTTTCCGGTAACATTTAGTAATCGACCATTGATTTGCTCTCCAATAGGCATTCTGATTGGCGATCCAGTTGCTGTAACTTTCATTCCTCTGCGTAAGCCGTCAGTTGAGTCCATCGATATGGTTCGAACTGTATTTTCACCTATATGCTGCTGACATTCAACTATTAAAGTTTCACCTTTTTCGTTTTCTATTTCAAGTGCATCAAGAATATTAGGCAATACGCATCCTTCTGCTTCAAAGCTAACATCGACCACTGGTCCAATGATTTGTATGATTTTTCCAATGTTTTGTGACATGAATGTAATAATTTTTCAAGTTATGTTACAAAAATAAAACTTTTTAACTATTTCGCAATTTAAATCAGGATATAAAAACAATGTTATGAAAAAGGATTTATAAACAATCTGAATTTAAAAATTTTAAATTTTTATTCGAAAATTTGTTTTCGGCTTAAATTGTAAGGATTTTTTCGTTTAAATTCAGATGCTAAATGTCGTTTTATTACTGGATGATTTTTATGCTTCTCATCTACAAAAAACTCTTTAAGAATGGTATCAACTTCATAATATGATGAAGCTTGAATTTGATCTAAATCGGAATTTGTAATTCCAAGTCCGTCGGTTGGAACGGCATCTACACTTCGCTTTAGTGCATTTTTTTGTGCGGTTGTTTCTAACTCATTTTCGATTAGGAATTCAGACATTTCATATACTTCTGTTTTCCACAAAGGCTGAATCATTCCGTAGTCACCGACATCTCCGTGGAGTGTCCAGAATCCCAATAGAAGTTCGGTATAATTATCCGTTGACAAAACCATTCCTTTGTATTTTTGAGCCAAGTTATACAAATATATCATGCGAATTCGAACCTTAATGTTTCCTAATCTTATTTTCTTCTCTCTTTCGTTCTCGTCTGCAATATCTGATTCTTCAATTGAATTTTTTAATTCGAAATAAGCTTGAGTTAGGTCTATTTCGGCGAAATCGTCGCAAAAATTTTCACCAATAATCCGACCTCTATGAATTTCATCGGGTTTATTTGTCTCTATTGTGAGGCTTCGTCCAATTAACTTAATTCCAAGTTTTCGACAAACAGGTGCTGCTAAAACTGTACACAAAGACGAATCAATACCTCCCGACAAACCTATTACCAACGATTTAAGTTTGTTCTCGACAAGATAATTTTCAAGTTGTTGTCGAATATTAAATATAGCTTTACTGTAGTCCATAATTTTTGTGTAAAAATAGAATTTTAATCCTTAAAATTAAAATTTATCAATTGTTGGAAAGGATTCCAACAAGGGCAGAATTTTTATTATTAAGTGTAGCAAATGCAACAATAATAAAGATTGACGAAGCAGATGCTTCGCCAAACGGCAACGACTATGCTTGGGATATACTACGGAGAACGAGGGTTTCTTGCGAAAATCTCTATTCATTAATTGTCATAGATTTCTCAATCGCTATCGCTCATTTCGAAATGACAGCCCACTTTCAATTTGTCATTTCGAACTTGCTGTGAGAAATCTGTTTTGTCCCACTTATCGAAGAAAAAAAACACTTGCTTGATGCTTTGTGGCTCAGATATTCCTGTCCTAGTTTTTGTTTTTATCGGACAAGAATGTCCGAGTTACGTTATAACACGTTATTCAATAAATTGTTGGAAAGGATTCCAACAAGAGCGGAGATGATTTGTGAATAGAAGCAAAGCTTTTTGGAAAAGCCTTGCTTGTTTGATGATTTGTAACCGCAGTAAAGACTATATTTTGTTAAAAATTAAAACATTACGATTTCTAACATTCGTTCGAAACAACAATTTTAATACTTTTTAAACAGCCTCTTTTTTATTTCCATCATAAAGTAATAAGAACTAAAATTTTCAGTTTATTACATATTCACATTTTATTATTATAAATTTGCCGACAATAGATTTTACTCGTTACATGAAAAAAACTCTAATAGTTGCTATTCTGCTAACATGCACTGTTATTGCCAAAGCAATAAAAGATTCAGCAATGGTAGTTCCTATGTTTTCGGGCGGAATTGCATTTCAAATTCCCAAAGGAGATATTGCTAAACGATTTGGTTTTAATAATTCAACCGGAGCATCATTTACTCTGAAAACTCGGAATAATTTTCTTTTAGGAGCCGATTTTGAATTTATTTTTGGGAACAATCTTAATGACACTTCAATTTTTCAAAATATTTTAACTTCAAACGGCTATTTAATAAATACGTACGGAGAATACGCAAAAGTAGTTCTATCTGAAAGGGGACTTTATATTGGCGGCAGTATTGGAAAACAGTTTCCTATTCTAGCCCCCAATCCCAATTCAGGACCGTTCTTTACACTTGGAGCTGGATTACTGCAATATAAAACAAGAATTGAAAACGACGGAAATAATACGCCCTATATCTTAGATGAATATAAAAAAGGATACGACAAACTAACCAATGGGCTTTGTTTTAAAGAGTTTATCGGGTATCGTTATTTAGGAAACAAACAAGCCGTTAATTTTTATTTTGGGATGGAATTTTATCAAGCATGGACACAAAATCGGCGAAGCATTGATTTCGACACTATGACAAAGGATATTTCTGTTAAAGAAGACTATTTATATTCATTCCGTTTTGGTTGGATTATTCCAATTTATAAACGAATGCCTCAAGAATTTTACTTCGATTAAAAATGCTTTTCATATATAATACAGGTATAAAAATATATTTTTTCAGCATTCTCATTGCTTCATTATTTAATGAAAAAGCAAAGCAATGGATTCAAGGTCGAAAACAAATTTTCCACCAAATTCAATTTCTCGAAAACAAAAATGAAATTCGATATTGGTTTCACTGTGCTTCGCTTGGCGAATTTGAACAAGGCAGACCGTTGATTGAACAAATCAAAAAATCGAATCCCGAAATAAAAATTGTATTAACTTTTTTCTCACCATCGGGATATTTAATCCGAAAAGACTACGAATTTGCCGATTACATATTTTACTTACCTTCTGACAGTAAGCAAAATGCAATAAAATTCATTGAGTTGGTAAATCCACAAAAAGTTTTTTTTGTAAAATATGAGTTTTGGTATTACTACTTAGCTCGTTTACACAACAAAAAAATTCCAAGCTATTTGATTTCTGCAATTTTTCGTAAGAATCAGTTATTTTTTAAATGGTATGGTGGTTGGTACAGAAATTTGCTTCAATATTTTTCGATAATATTTGTACAAAATATAGAATCTCAAAAATTACTAGCAAATATTGGATGTAAAAACACAATCGTTTCTGGCGATACCCGTTTCGACAGAGTTTTAGAAATAGCACAACAAGACAAAAAAATTACTTTGTTAGACAAATATTTAACATCAAAAAAAGTATTCGTAGCTGGTAGCACTTGGCAAAAGGACGAAGAAATACTTATAAATTTCATTAATCAAAATCCGAGCGATTTCGTTTATGTAATTGTTCCTCATAATGTTGATAATACAAACATCAAAAGTGTTGAACGTAAACTAAATGTTCCACATATAAAATATTCTAGCATTATAGCTGGACAAGAAGTAAACGAGGAAAAAGTAATAATTATCGATTCAATTGGAGTGTTGTCGTCGCTTTACAAATACGCAACTATTACTTATGTAGGAGGTGGATTTGGAGCAGGAATTCACAATATTTTAGAAGCATGTGTATTCGGGTCTCCAGTCATTTTTGGTCCCAATTATCACAAGTTTTCGGAAGCAAATGATGCAATTCGATTAGAATTTGGATTTTCAATTCAAAATAAATCCGATTTTGAAAAAATTATGAACTCGTTAGCTAATAATCAGCTTCGACTTTTAACCCTCAAAAGCATCATTAATAAATACTTCGTCAATCAAAAAGGAGCATCTGAAACCATACTTAAAATAATTTAATACAAATTCAATTTTAACCTATGCGACTTGTTAACAAATATTGTTTATAAAACGACAATTATCACATTGTCAACAAAATAATAAATAAAGCATATAAGAACTTAATTCTCGTGTTAATGTTTAAGTTCCAATAAATCAATGTTTTATTTTAAAACCCTCCCTCTCTGTTAATTCTCTGTTAATAACTAGATTCAAAAAAAAGTTTCAAAATTTCTAACTTGCGATACTTCATTACAACAATGAAGAAATCCTTGTAAATAGTTAATAATCAAAGGAAAAATGTTTAAGGAAGAGATGACAATTGAAACAAAAAAAACAAAAACGACCTACACGTTTGATGAAGCATTCAAAAGTTCGTTGGAATATTTTAAAGGCGACGAATTAGCGGCTAAGGTTTGGGTAAATAAATATGCTCTAAAAGATTCATATGGATATATTTATGAGAAAAATCCGAACGATATGCACCTTCGTATTGCTAAGGAAATTGCACGAATTGAGAAGCGTTACCCAAATCCAATGAGCGAAGATGATGTGTTAGAAGTTTTAAAAGATTTTAAATACATTGTTCCACAAGGAAGCCCAATGTCAGGAATTGGAAATACATATCAAATTGCATCGCTATCGAATTGTTTTGTTATTGGTCAAGACAAACCTGCCGATTCGTATGGTGGAATTATGAGAACCGACGAAGAGCAAGTTCAACTTATGAAAAGAAGAGGTGGAGTTGGTCACGATTTATCTCACATTCGTCCAGGAGGAAGTGCCGTACTTAACAGTGCTTTAACTTCGACAGGAATTGTCCCATTTATGGAGCGATACTCTAATTCAACTCGAGAAGTTGCTCAAGACGGAAGAAGAGGAGCTTTAATGCTAAGCGTTTCTATTAAACACCCCGATTCAGAAAATTTCATTAACGCAAAAATGGAACAAGGAAAAGTTACTGGAGCAAATGTTTCGGTAAAAATTGACGATGAGTTTATGAATGCTGTTGTAAACGACACAAACTATACGCACCAATACCCTGTTTATTCAAAAAATCCGACTGTTACAAAAGAAATAAAAGCCCGTACACTTTGGAATAAAATTATTCATAATGCATGGAAATCGGCTGAACCTGGAATTTTGTTTTGGGACACTGTAATTCGCGAATCTGTTCCCGACTGTTATTCTGACGAAGGATACAGAACAGTTTCAACAAATCCTTGCGGAGAAATTCCATTATGCCCATACGACAGTTGTCGATTGTTGGCAATAAATTTATACGGATACGTTGTAAATCCATTTACTCCGGAAGCAAAATTTGATTTTGATTTATTCAAGAAACATGCAGCTGTTGCTCAACGGATAATGGACGATATTATCGATTTAGAATTAGAAAAAATTGATGCCATTTTAGGAAAAATAAATGCTGACCCAGAAGACATTGATATTAAGCGTGTTGAACGAAAATTATGGGAAAATATACGAATTAAAGCCGAAGAAGGAAGACGTACTGGGATTGGTATTACCGCCGAAGGAGACATGCTTGCCGCACTCGGACTCACATACGGCTCGGATAACGCAACTGATTTTTCGGTTGAGGTTCACAAAACATTAGCCGTTGAAGCATATCGTTCATCAGTTGAAGTCGCCAAAGAAAGAGGGCCATTCGGTATTTACGATTCACAAAAAGAAAAAGACAATCCTTTTATTTTAAGATTAAAAGATGCCGATCCTAAACTTTACCGCGATATGGTAAAATACGGACGAAGAAACATCGCCTTACTTACCATTGCACCAACTGGAACAACAAGCTTGATGACTCAAACAACATCGGGAATTGAACCAGTATTCAGACCATTTTATAAACGCCGCCGTAAAGTAAATCCAAACGATTCGGACGTTAAAATTTCATTTGTTGATGAAGTTGGCGACACATGGGAAGAATTCAAAGTATTCCACCATAAATTTTTAACCATGTTGGAAGTAAACGGACATACTGCAGAGCAAGTTAAAAATTACGACGATAAAATAATTGAAGAATTAATCGAACTTTCACCATATCACAAAGCAACCGCAAACGATATCGATTGGGTTAGCAAAGTACACATGCAAGGGGCCATTCAAAAATGGGTTGACCATTCAATTAGTGTAACCGTAAACTTGCCCGAAGAAGCAACCGAAGAAATGGTCGCTAAAGTTTATGAAACGGCATGGCAAACCGGCTGCAAGGGAGTTACCGTTTATCGCGAAGGCTCACGTTCTGGCGTGTTAATTTCGAACGATAAAAAAGCTAAAAACACAATAGGAACATTTATCGAAGAACCTCCAAAACGTCCTGAAAGATTGAATGCAGAAATTATTCGATTCCAAAATAATAAAGAAAAATGGATTGCATTTGTAGGATTATTAGACGATAGACCATACGAAATTTTTACGGGTATGGTTGATGAAGATGTTCTTGCTATTCCAAAAGCAATTGATAAAGGAATTATCATTAAAAATAAAGAAAAAGACGGAGTTAGTCGTTACGACTTTCAATATATTGATAAACATGGATATAGAACAACGTTCGAAGGACTTTCGAGAATGTTTAACCAAGAATTTTGGAATTATGCAAAATTAATTTCCGGCGTTTTACGACACGGAATGCCAATACCTCAAGCCGTAAACCTTATTTCAAGTTTACAACTCGACAGCGAAACCATAAACACATGGAGAAGTGGCGTTGAACGAGCATTGAAACGTTTTATTCCCGATGGAACAAAAGCCGAAAAGGGACAAAAATGTACTCATTGTGGCTCCGAAGCCCTCATTTATCAGGAGGGTTGCTTAATATGCAAAAGTTGCGGACATTCAAAATGTGGATGATAAAAAAGAGGTTTAAAAAACCTCTTTTTTTTGCTAAAAAAACAAATGCGTTAAGAAAATGGAATTTTTTAGAATCTTAATAAAACTTAATTTTTATAAACTATTCAATATATTTATTGCATATTCGTCGTATGGGATTTCTTCTGTTTTTAAAAAAGTGATTGTATGGGGAAAACCATTTACATTGAGCATTGAACCTATAAATTCATGTAATTTGCAATGTCTTGAATGTCCTACAGGCAACGATTCACTGTTAAGGCAAAAACAATCGTTTGACGTAAATTTATATCAAAAAATTATAGATGAAAATAAAACTTCGTTGATTTATTTGTTGCTTTACTTTCAGGGTGAACCATTCATGAATAAAAATATTTTTGAAATAATTTCATACGCTTCAAAATCAGGCATTTACACAATGACCTCGACCAATGGACATTTTATAACCGTAGAAAATGCAAAAAAAATAGTTGATTCGAAACTTGATAAAATAATTATTTCGCTTGATGGCACTACTCAAGAAACCTATGAACAATATCGAAAAAATGGTTCATTTGAAACCGTAATAAGTGGAATAGAAGCCTTGGTCGCTGAAAAAAAAATGCAAAAATCGAAGCGTCCTTTTATTGAACTTCAGTTTTTAGTTTTGAAGACAAATGAACATCAGATTTCTGCAATTAAACAACTTGGCAAAAGATTAGAAGTTGATTCGGTTCGATTAAAAACTGCTCAAATATATGATTATAAAAATGGAAATCCGTTAATTCCAACGATTGACAAATACTCTCGATATCGAAAAAATAATGATGGGACATATTCATTTAAACGAAACCCAGCCAATACCTGTTGGCGATTATGGAGTTCGGCTGTAGTTTCAGTAAATGGAAGTGTTGTGCCATGTTGCTACGACAAAGATACTCGGCATGTTATGGGAAGTTTAGAAAACTCTAGCATGACTCAAATATGGAAAAATGCAAATTATCAAGCATTTAGAAAGCAAATCATAACGAGTAAAAAAGATGTTATGATTTGTGAGGAATGTATTGTTTGATCTTCTCGAAAAGACCATTTAATACGTATGCCGCTGGAAATAATAATAAAATATCGGCATGTAAAAAGTATCGCATTTCAATATTTCGAAATTGAGGACTGGTGCCAAAACACAATGCAATGTAAAGCAAAAATGGAAATAATAATAGAATTAACCAATTGTAGTTTTTTTTGAACAATAGAACTAATCCTCCCAAAAATCCCAATAAAATCAACATTGTTCGGTATAGAAATAAACTCGAAGCTAGCTTTCGTATTAATGTTTTAGTATCGTTTAACGAAATTTTAAAAATTGCCTTTTTAAGATTTTGAAGCGGAAGGATTAAATAAAAATTCAAGGGATTATTCTTAATTTGATTTTCTCTTAGCTCATCAAAAATTGCTTTGATTTCGTCGTTGCAATTATTTCCGGTAATTGGCTCTTTCCAATATCCTCGCCAATGACTAAAACCGCTACCACAATTTTGTGCTAGATAAATGGCACGTAAAAGTTTTATAGAGTCTTCTTTATTTTCGTATGCGATAGCTGGGAATTTTACATCTTTATTTTGAATAATATTTGAGAACTGAGGTTCCCATTCGGCTTTTACCGAATATATATATTGTAAAAATGCAAGTACATCAACATTCCAATTTGGAATTCCACGCAAATCTTGAGTTAGTATAATTTTATTGTGATTTATGTAATTTCGTATTGGCCACGAACCGTAAACAATTATTATTACAAATCCATAAATAAATAAATTTTTAATAGTATTTACAACTCCTAATTTGTAATTCTGATAAAATATTAACATTGCAAATATTGGAATCAAAATTGAAACTTGCGGACGAAACAATACTGCCAAACTAATAAAAACTGCGGATAAAAAATATTTATATTTTCGATTTCCAGCAATATAATTCAGCGAAAAAAGCATAAAAAATACACTCAACGATTCAGAATATGCAACCGGATTCCATACAATGATAAAAGGATAGAATGCATACAAAAAAGAAGTAACTAAAGATATTTTGTTGTTTTTGAATATTTTATCGCTGATTTTATAAACTAAATAAATACTTACAACATCGACAATTATTTGAATCCATGCTACAATAGGGAAGGTTAAATCGGCATTTTGTCCGGTCAAGTAGTAAACAAAACCTAAAAAGAATGAATAGCCGGGCATTCTACCAAAATAGCCATATTCATGAGCCAAATTTCTTGAATAAGTACCACTTTCAATTAAATTTTTATAGCATTCTATCCATGCATAAGTATCTCCATCTACATATATGTTTTCACGACCAAAATAAGCTTCCGCAATAAAAAAAGTAAAAATTATACGAAGAATAAAACCAATGAAGATTATAATTATTGGAATATTCTCTTTTTTTAGCATATCAGCCACATATTAAAAGTTTAAATCATCATCAGAAAAAACAAAATTAATTTTATCGGGAGGAATTATTCCATTAGGCTTATAATAAACTCTTTTATCAATCGCTTTTTTGATTGATTTAAAATTTTGGAGTATTATATTGCTATAAATTTCTTCTATTCCAAAGAACATTAATGAGTTATATCCGATTTGATTTATCGTTTTTAAGGTACTGTAAATTAAACTGTTAATAATTTCGTCTCGATTGACCTCAACAGTCTGAATATCTGAGATAATAAATCGCTTATAATTTCTTACTTTTTTTATTACAATGCTCCCAACTATTTTTCTGTTAAAATTGAAAGTAGCTATATGAAGAATCTCATTTTCTCTAATATTGTCTTTTAGTAAGCTAACTTTATTTCCAAATTTATTATTGAGAACACTTCTAGACCAAGCAGAAACAAAATAATCAGACATTCTTCTATTATAAACATCTTCAATAAGACTATAATCATTATTAAAATCTGTCATTATTTCACAAGAATACGTTTTGAATTTATTTCTGTTTAAATTGTTTTTAGGAACTATGAGTGCAAAAAGATTTGAGAATCTTTGAAGTAACTTCTTATGTCTTAATAAATCTTTTGAAAAAGAATGTGGCTTAACAACTAAATAATACTGTGCTTTAAACCTTTCAACATTTACCTCTACAAATCCGCATTTTTCAAAACTAGAGAATATTTTTGGAGTAGGAAAATTTGTAAAAATAACCTTGTCTTTATTTTCATCAACATAATGAGCAATCATCTTCCTAAAATTTCCGGGATAATTTTTATCTACAAAAGCTGAAGTAGTTTGAACTGCTAATAATTCTTGATTCTTATACTTTGCGGGAAAAGCTAGACATCCTAAAAATCCAACAATATTATTATTTTCATTCGTTAGAACTGAGCCTAATTGCCTCCCATAATTATCGGTTTTTTGTTGATAATCAAGGATACTTGCTATTACGCTATCTCTTGGAGAGCTTGACGTATCCATAAAGTCATCATTACTGAGAAACTTTAATAATTCATCATGAGTATTTGATATATAACTCTTAATTTTAAGCATCAATTTATAGTAAGTTATGTAGGTTCTTAATTCTAAAAATATTTTTATAATGATTATTAGAATAAATTAATGTTCTCCCTAAAATCTTAACATTATTATCCTCACATATGGGCAAATTTGAAGTTGTGCCTAACATAATATACTTGTATCCAGCCTTCTGAACATATTTAACAGAATACTCTGAATATAATCCATTTGGAAAAGTAAAAATATCAATCTCCTTCTCAATAATATTTTGAATGAGTGTACGAGAATTCTCAATTTCATACTTAAGCTCATTATCATGCATTTTTACTTTATTAAGAATTGAATGACTCATACTATGACAGCCTATTGCAAATCCGGCATTTGAAACATCCTTTAACTGGTTTTTGTCCATCATTTTTGTACTCACAAGTTTTCCTTTTAAATCCTCTTTTAATTTTGAGATAAATGATATTCTCCTTTCTTCATCAACTTCAATTAATTTAAGAAACAAATTAAGAGTTTGCTTTTCTGCTTCATTTTCTGAAATATGTTTACTGATTTTAAAGTTGTCGATATCAACACAAATCTTTTGATTATTTTTTATATATGAATCTATAATATCATTTAGTTGCTGTGTCCAGATTACATATCCTTCGCTAATAGACTTTGCCACCACATTTAGAACAGCTGGGATATTCTGTTTTTTCAATAATGGAAAAGCATTCAAATAAAAATCTTCAAAACCGTCATCAAAAGTTAGAATTAGTTTAGGTTTTTTATACTTTTCATCGATTTGATTAGGAAATATTACTGTATAATTTCTATTAATATATCTTAGTAAGCGTTCAAAAGTTTTTAATGACATTCCCGGCCAAGAAGGAAACTTCTCATCCGTAATTTTGTGTAAGCATAAAACTTTTACGTCTTTCATTTCATTAATTAACATTTATTTACAATTGTAAAATTCTTTCAGCGAGTTTTTTAACACTATTTCTACGAGAATATATCTCAATATTATTTAATGACTGTTCTACTCTCCTATATTTATTAAATTCTTTTTCAATTTTTTTCAATTCCTCAAAAAGCTGCTCACTATCTTTAACAACATCCCCTGCTCTCAACTTGTCAATTAAAACCTCTTGTTCCTTTTCGAACATAAGAGCAGATTTATCATTGTAATAAGGATAAGACTTGTACTTCTCAGATTTCTCTTCACTATAACACAATAATATCTTCCTATTAATAGCAATATAATCAAAGATTTTTGTTCCAATTAGATTATAATCATTAAAAAGTAAAAAAACATTATTTTCTGCTAAACTTTTAAACAATTCTCTATTAGTAGTCTTATTAAAAAAACGAACTTTATTTGCTAGATGCACGCACTCTTTCTGGACAAATACTTTCACTTCATCCTCCTTATTAATTCCATAAAAATTTAAATAAGCCGTTCCTCCTTCACATATAAATTTATCAATTGTTTTTAAAACGCTTTTGTATGAATGCCAACCATATATTGTTCCAATATATGCAAAATTTAATTCTTCATTATTTTGATCAATCTTTGATACATCATCCAAAAAATTTGCATCATATCCATTAGGAACTAATATTATTTCTTTTTTAATAAGCTCTGAGATTTTCTTTTTTGTAAACTCTGAAACGGTTGAAATTAAAGAAGTATTTTTAGTAAATTTTTTCTCAAAGTAATGATTCCAATATCTAAGAAATAGATTTTTGCTTCGGGAACGACTTTGTGTCCAAGGGTCTCTATAATCTGCAATCCATTTGATATTATACTTACTGCTCAATTTTGAAGCATATTTAAACAGTATATGTGGCGAGCCTGTTGCTATAATATAATCAATTTTATTATCAATAATATATTTCTCAGCAGCTTTATATAATTCAGACTTTGTTCCATTAATAAATATGAATTGTGAAAACTCGTAGTATGCTGTTATTAATTTTCTTACAGTCTTAAACTTATTTTCTCCGTATTTGATTAAGATTTTATTTGCTAAGTTAGGAATATATGGTGTTCTTATAATCACACCTTTATCTGTTTGCTCAATCAAAATCTCATTAGATTCACTAGAAACAACATAGTCTAAACTATTTCCATAATTATTTCCCCATTGACGTGTGACTATAATTGGGTATAAACCATATTCTTTAAAATAATTATACCAACCCAAAGGTCTAAGACCTCCAACTGAAATATAAGGAGGAAAATCATATGCTAAAATCAAAACCTGTTTCATGAATTATCGCCTTTTTTCTTATAAAACTTTAGATATGTTCTATATATAAAGCCAAGAAATTTTTTATTATTTGGATAATCTCGGTACCACTTTGGAGGAGTGTGCATTATATCTTCAAATATTTCTTTTGTTATGCCTAATTTTTTAATTAGAAATTCTTTTTCTTTCTCAATATCAACATTAGCATATGGTGTTTTTTTCAATTCTTCAATCGCGTATTCACGAGTCATTTCCCCAGCACAAATCTGAGTTGAAAAAGTTGCTTTACGATAGTCAATATCAAATTTCACAGGAAGAATATACGATTGAACAAATCCTGTAAACTTGGATTCATAGTGTTTTCCTCCATAATATTTCCATTCTAATTCTTCTTCGAGGAGTTTCATTGCATCTTCTTTAGAGAAAGGAACATAATTTAAAATGTATATAATTTTTATTCCTTTGACTATCTTATAATAGATTTCTTGAATGAAACCAAAGGTTGGAAAATTTTTCAATTTCATTTTCCCAAACTGTTTATGAATGGAGTTAATATATTTTACATCTTTTGCGTCATAATGCCATATTTTAGGTAAAATGCCTTCTGTTGCGAAATTTCCTCCGCTTATTACATATTTTACATTATATTTTGCTGCAATTTTATGGAGTGATGCCGGAATTGCAATATCAGTTGGGGTTTCCATTTCCGGAATAGATGCTTTTAAAAAAGAAAGTTGTAAATCTTTAAACTCATGCCAATCTAAGACGTAACTTTCGTAATCAAACTCCAACTTATTTGCTATGTTTTTAATATTTTTTACAGCCGCTTCAGAATTCCAGCCATTATCCATATGAACTAATAAAGATCTTAACCCTAATTGTTTAGCAATATAAGCAGTATAACAACTATCAATTCCGCCACTAATTCCTATAACACAATCATATTTTTTAGATTTGCCTTTTTGTTTAATTTTTTTGATTAATTGATCTAACTTTTTATTTGTTTCTTCACCAATATAAACCCTTTTAGCGGTTTTTTCTAAAAATTCTGAACAATGATTACAAAATCCATTTTCATCAAAATAAATATCGGGATCGGTAGTATCCATTACACATCTAATACATTGTTTATACTCTTGTCCCATCTATTCAATCATATATTTTTACTAAAAAAATTCAAAAGTAAATTTAAGAATTTATTTACATTAAATAATATTAACCAAATTTAAAATTACTTACCAAAGATCTTTTTGTAAAAATCCTTATCCCCCATTTTCGTATATAATCTCTAAAATCGTCTGTTTCTACGCCCTCTTCCCCCCAAAAATCTAATGTCTCAAAATTTACAAAAAATTTATTGTTTACTGAAACTATCGGATAGTTAATATTAATAACAGGAGAAAGTTCGTGGTAATTTGCAATTTTTAAATATTCTTCTACAATATGTTTTGTTTTTTCTATCTTCTCTCCTAAGTTCAAAGGAATAATTTTTTTTATAAATCGTGCTGGATTTCCCGCATATACCCCATGTTCAATAAGATTTTTTGTTACGGTTGAATTTGCTCCAACTACAATTTTATCAGCAATTTCCACACCCATCATTAAAGTAGTTCTATATCCGACTACGACTCCATTCCCAATTTTTATTCCAGCAAATTTTGCAGGATATCCCTCAAGTACATTTAACCAAAATCCGTGTGTTATAAGAGAAACATCTTCAGATAAAGCAACATCATTTCCGACCTCAACAGGTTCACAAACATTTATAAAATCATTGTTACAGAATGTACACCTATCGCCAACGGTAAGATTTGCATTCGGGTGTTGTCTTCCGCCACCTCCAACTCTCAATCCAGATGAACAATAAAAGTCAGTTCCAATTTTAATATTATTCCCTCTCATTTCAATATTTGAGCCTAAATAGCCTCTATCGCCAATTGAAAAAAGACCTTTGACCGAGATATTAATATTATTACCAAAATTTACATTTTCGCCTATTTCTAATTTCTCGGCAACGATTCGTATATTTTTGTTTTTTTCTTCAAATATTTCCATATAAGGTAATTTTTTGATTCTGGAATCGTAAATATTTCTATACTATTATGGATTTTATAATTTCAACTTGATTATCCCAATTATAAACTTTTGTAGCTTCAATTGCTTGATTTTTAAACTTATCGATAGGCTCAGAAAATAGCAGATTTATCGCTTGTGCAATTTGCTTAACATCATTTATCGGGTCAATTAATTCGCAAACGGGATATTGGTTATAAATAATTCTATTTTCTGGGGCATCGGTTGCTACAAAAGGTATTCCTGCATGTATGTATTCAAAAAATTTGTTTGCTATTCCATACTTTTTACTGAGATTTTTATTTACATCTTGTAAAATTATTCCAGCATCAACCGATCTAGTATATTTTAATAATTCGGAAGAGGGAACCCGATTAATGAAAAAAATCTTGTTGTCAAGCCCTTCTTTTTTGGTGAGTTCCATTAATTGCTTTTTAAGCGTTCCGTCACCCATCATGATTAATTTTACATAATCAAAAGTATATTTTTGTGCTTTAATAATTTGCTCGAGTGCTCGTCCAGGATTCATCACTCCTTGGTAAATTATTAGTCTATTTTCAGGAAAAAGACCTAATTGATTTCTCAAATTTACTTTTTCATTTGAGGATTGTATGTATGGACAGTTATATATGATTTTTATATCTGAACGAGAAAATTGTAGCTCTAAGTATTCTTTTACATATTTTCCAACAGTTATACATGTGTCAACATCTTTAACCAGTCTTTTTTCTGCTTTACGCCCTAGCCAAATCATTAATTTAAGAATTCCTCCCAAGATAATTTTTTTTATACCATACATTTTCTCAGGAAAAAACTGATTCAATGTTTCAATATAAATTTCATGGCAATCGTAAATGACTTTTGACCCAATTTTTTTCTTTAGTTTTATTGCTGGTTTTAATACTGGCAAATCGTGAACCCATATATAGTCATATTTTACACCAGTGCTTACTATTGTTTTGACAGCACTATTATAAATATCATAAAAAAAAGAGTGGTTTTGGAGTTTTTTGACAAAATCATTGCGTTTTTTGATACCAAATAATCGAGTATTTGAATTGAAATAATTAATGTCATTTGGGTCAAAATCAGGGTAAAAAACATCAACTTTGCAATATGAACTTAATACATTTATTGTTTTAATTGAACGAGAATCATGCATTAAGCGAAACGGCATTAAAATACAAACACTAATCATAAGTAATGTTTTTTTACATTTTTTTCCAAAATTTGATAGTCCTTTTTATTTTGCTTAAAAATAGTAAATATTTAACAATTGATGGATATTTCAAATGACTGATTTGTTTTTGTTTAAGATATTCATCAAATTGGTCTGAGCTAAAGCCTAATTTTTTTAAAACATATTCTTTGTCTTGTTTTTTGAGCAGTTCTGAAGCGTACAAAGGTTCTTGCATTAAAACTAAAGCTTGAGCTCTAGTCATTTGATTTGCACAGATTAATGTGGAATAGTGAGACTTTCTCTTATCAACATTAAATTTTTCGGGTAATATATATGCCTGATAAAATCGAGTAAATACAGATTCGTAGTGCTTCCCTCCGTAATCTTTCCAATAAAATTCTTTTTTAATTAGCTCTTTTGCTTCTGTTTTGACATAATTAACGTAATTTAGAATATCAATACTTTTTATGCCATATATTTTATCTTTCAATATTCTGTATAAGTATCCTTGAATAGGATATGTTTTCATTTTCATAGAACCATATCGTTTATGAATTGCTTTAATGTTTAAACTATCTAACTTCATAAAAACCCATGGTTTCGGCAATCGACCTTCGGTAGTAATGCTGGTACCTGATAAAATAAATTTAATATTTTCTTTAATGGCTACTTTTCTTAATACTGAGCTAATAGCATGATCCGAAATAGCCTCAATATCAATAACATTTGCTTTAAAATATGATTTCTGTATATCTCTAAATTCCGCCCAATTAATAACGTATGTGTATAAGTCATATTTGGTTTTTTTCAAAATGTTTTTAATATTTATAGCCGAGATTTCCGAATTCCATCCGTTATCGATGTGAACTGCCAATATTCTTAAATTATATTGATAACATAAATATGCAACATAAGTACTATCGACACCTCCGCTTAATCCAATTATTGCGTCGTACTTTTTTCCTTTTCCTTTTTCTTTAATTTCGAATATAATACGATTAAACATTTTTAATTCAGAATCATTTCCATAATAATATTTTAAAATATTGGCATCATAAATATTACAGTATGTGCATACTCCTTTTTCGTCGAATGTAATTTCGGGGTCATCATTTGAATCAAGAATACATTTTGCACATGTTTTTATTTTTGTCATCTTTCTAGTCCCATTTTATCGAAATCGTCGTTGTCAAAATAATTTATTAATATTCCCTTTTTTTTGGTATAATAAACAAAAAGGCTTCCAGCTGCACATGCATTAACACCATATCGAAACGCCGTTTCGATGTCGTTGTTATCTCTACATCCTCCAGCAATTACGATTGGGTTTTTAACATTCTTTCTAATCTCTTCTAGTAAAGTTAAATCGTAACCCGAATAGGTTCCATCTCTATCAATTGATTGAATTATTATTTCGCCAACATTAAGTGTTAATATAGCCGAAATAACATTTAGAATGTTTTTTCGGCTATTTTTTGTTCCATTTTTGAAATAAACAATGGGAATTTCATTTACATTTTTGTAATCAATGCAGACACTGATAGTAGAAGTTCCAAACTTTTTTACGGCTTCTGATACAAATTCGACATCATTTATGGCTGAATTAATGCACACTTTTTCAATTCCTATCTTTAATAAATTTTCAATTTTGTTAAGACTATTTACGCTCCCTCCATATGATATTGGTATAAAACACTCTGATGTTACTTCTTTTAAAAAATCGTAATCTAGGTCGCTTTTTTGATGTGCAGTAATATCGAAAAGCATTAATTCATCTGCCCCAAATTCATTAAATATTTTAACGGCATTTATGACGTCTCCAATATATCTATGTTTTGAAAATTGGATTGATTTTACTAACTCTCGGTTCTTAATTGTTAATATAGGGATGATTCTATTAAGCATATGTTTTACATTTCACAAAATTTTCGAAAAAGATTTTTTCCATAATTGTGACTTTTTTCTGGATGAAATTGCACTCCAAAAATATTTTCTTTTTGAAACGCAGCACAATAGTCTATCCCTACATTTGCAATTGCTATAGACTCTTTTGTCTCTTTTGGGAAATAATAACTATGTGCAAAATAATATCGTTGTTTTTCTTGAAAAATTAACGTATTTGGCTTAATATTTTCAATATAGTTCCATCCCATTACAGGAATGCTTGTCGTACAGCTTTCTTTTTCGAATTGTTTTACAGTTGCATCTATCCAACCAAAACCCGTCTGTTCTCCCTCTTCGCTATTATTTGCCATTAATTGCATCCCCAAACAAATTCCTAAAATAGGAGTTTTATCAATGAGTACTTTTTTTTCAATTAACTCAAATAAATTCAATTTTTTTAAGTTATTAATTCCATTATCATATGCACCAACACCCGATAAGATTAATTTAGATGCAAGACTAATATCTTTAATGTTATTCGATATTAATGCTTCGTGTCCAATGTTGGCTATAATATTTTTAATAGCCAACATATTACCTATTTTATAATCAATTATCACAATCATAAACGTTTCTTTTTTCAATTACAGAAAGATATAGAATTACGATTTAAGGCTTAAAAATCGATAACTAATCTAATAACTTCAAATGCCTCTGCATAATTGCACCCTATTTGCAATCCTCTTGTTTGTGCTTGTGAATAAATAAGGTTTTCTTTTACATATTCTTTCGTGGACTGTGTTTTATATTCTTTAATTGCGTTGCATTTTTGTTGAACATGATGTTGTTTAAGTTTAACAAAAGACGTGGTGTCAAAAGTTAAATTGTTCCAAATCAATTCATAGCCTAAAATAGTTTTATCTTTAAATGCCCTTAATCCTTCGTTTGCAATTGTTGAATGGTCTTGATGAATATCATGTAAACTCGGCATTAAAATGATATCGGGATTAATATCTTTTTTCAATTGAACCATTTTTTCAAGAATGTCTTGTCTGAAAAAGTTAAGTTTACGAACTTCGAAATCGAATATTATAAGATTTTCAGGTTTTATTCCCAAAACACGTGTTGCTCTTTTTACTTCAATTGCTAGCGTCCCTTTAGAAAATTCTTTTGGCAACGACTGATCTGCCGTAGAAAAAGCGACATAATAAACCTCTGATCCTTCTTCAATAAACCTAGCAATGCTTCCTCCTGCTCCTATTTCGCCATCATCTGTATGAGGGGCTAAAACGATTATTTTTTTATTTCTAATCATGTTTTTATCTTTCTACTACAAATTTACGAAATAATCTCCAAAAAATATTATTAGATAATTATTTTGTTAGATTAATGAAAACACCTGCCATAAATCCATTCCAGATAAAATTCGCATTTGGTTTTATATATTTATTTTCTACTGCAATTTGTTGGTAATACTTCGCTTTCTTAATAAACTCAGAATCTGTCTCCCATTCTTTTTGTGGAGGTTGAAACCCAAGTTTATTTTTTCGCCAAGCAATTTCATCGGGCAATATATCATTTAACCCATGACGTATTATAGCTTTTGTCCACCCCTCTCGAATTTTATATTCAGACGGCAAAGTGAATGCAAATTCGACCAATTCGTGAGATAAAAACGGAAGCCTAACTTCAACGGAATGAGCCATAGAATTTCGATCGGCAAAACGCAAAAGCTTATCAAGCCCTGAATTTGATGTATAATGTTCTAAAGAAGCGTTTAGGTCAACATACGTGTTGAATGGAGCTAAATTATTTTTAAACGCATTTTTTAAATCGGGATGAATATGTGCTGAAGAATTAACCCCAACTAATTTTTGTTTTAAAATTCTTAATTCATAAAATGCCTTGTGAAATTTTGTTTCAAATAAAAATTGCTTATTTATCTTAATATCTTCCTTGACAATATTGCAATTTAAATAGTTATTATAAGCAACATTCAATGCTTTTCTCCCATTTTTTAAATAAATTTCCCTAAAATAAGTTTTAAAAAAATGTGTATATCCTGCAAAAACCTCATCAGCTCCTTGTCCATCTAATAAAACTGTAACACCATTTTCTTTTGCAAGTTTGAATACTTCCCATTGCGCTGAAATACTAGCTCCGGCAAATGGTTCTTCCTGATGATATATAATTTTTTCTATATCTTTTACTAAATTCGATATTTGGGGATAAACTGAAAAATGTTCGATATTTCTGTTCTCAACTACTTTATTCATATAGAATCCTTCATCAAGAGAGGCATCATCAAATCTAGCCGAAAAGCTTTTTTGCAAAATACTATTCTTATTTATTTGATTCATTACTAATGCAACAGATGAAGAATCAAGCCCGCCACTCAAACTAGTTCCTATTGCAACATCTGAGCGTAGTCGAAGTTTTATAGATGAAAAGAGCATTTCTTTAAACTTCAAACATGCTTCATCGAATGAGATATAAGTATTAATTTCTTGCTTTATTTCCCAGTATTTTTCTTGTTTTATTTCTTTTCCTCTTTGATAAATGAAATAATGCCCGGGTTTTAATCTTTTTATGTGTTTAAAAAATGTTCTTGTTTTATCTGTTGGATCTTCATGAAGTTCAAAGTTCAAAAATAAATACATTGAATAATCGTCAATAGTCTTATCAACGCCTGCAGCCCAAAGAGACTTCATTTCGGAGCCAAACATAAATAAATTTTTATTTATTGCATAATGAAATGGTTTTTCTCCAAATCTATCACGAGCACAAAATATTAGATCCTTTTCATTGTCGTACAAACAAAAAGCGAACATACCATCAAAATATTTAAGGCATTGTATCCCCCAAAAATCGTATGCCGCCATAATAACTTCCGTATCGGTTGCTGTAAAAAAACGATACCCTTTTTTAGTCAACAAATCTTTTAATTCAAGATAATTATATATTTCGCCATTGTATGTGATAACATACCTGCTTCGATATTTCATCGGTTGACTTCCGTTAATAGAAAGGTCAATAATTGAAAGTCTTCTGTGACCTAAAAGCAAACCGTTATCTTCGGAATACCAAAACCCATCTCCATCAGGACCGCGATGAACAATAGCATCGGTCATCTTTTTAATGACAGTTTTATCTGCATAAATAGATGTATTGTACCAAACCCCTGCTATTCCGCACATAAGTCTTATGTTGTAATTTTGGTGCCTACGAGATTGAAACCGCTTAAATTATCAATATCCGTTAACACTAAATCTGTAAATTTTTGTTCTTTAAACCAACTTTCAACTTCTTCAATGCTTTGTTTATGGGCATAGGGTGGAGCCAAAGCATCAAAAATACTTGTAGCTCTTTCTTTTATTGTCTGTGTATGTTTTACATGTCTGACGACTGAATTAATTTTATAAAAAATATGAAAAAAAAGACTATATGAAAAAATTATGGCGTACAAAAAACTAGGATTTAACGTAGTTGTGTATTTTCTAATTTTTGAGCCTTTGATTATAAATTTTTTGTGATTAATAAAAGGGAGCAATGGCAAACTTATGTCTTCACTTCCAAGCCTATATAACCAAACGCCTAGCTTTCCATTCTTCTTAACAAATTCAGATGTTTTTGAGAATGCTTTTTTTGTATTTGGGGTGTGATGAAGAACTCCAGAGGCATGAATATAGTCAAAAAAATCATTTTTAAAGGGTAATTTCATCAAATCTGCTTGTATAAAATAACAATTGTATTTTTGGTCTTTAATAAAGCCTATTGCTTTTTCAATTCCAGGTGCCAAATCAACGCCAATAAATGTGCCTTTAAGTTCTTTTGCTAAAGTTGATGTAAGTTGTCCAGTTCCAGCTCCCAAATCAAGAAATAACTTTTCTTCATATGATTTTTCAAATAGTTGCATATACTCTCGATACTTTAATGTTCTTTCATCTTGGTTTAGCCCCCACGTCTTATTTGAAGTTGAGTGCTTTTCCCATTCTTTTTGAAATCTAACAAGAGTGGGGAGAATGTTTTTTTTAAACTCGTATGAAGGTTGATTAATAATTGGGTTGATATTTATTTCTTTTAATTCTTTCTCAAAAGTTTTAAATTTATTTTTATAAAAATCCCAAGAGCCATCAAAAACTCTTGGGATTTGATTGATAATAGGATAAATGATTCCTTGACTGGAAAATAAAACGCCTGTTTTAATAATTGTTCTATCAAAACTATCGGAATATGATTCTAAAATTTTAAGGGTCAATTTCTCTTTTGATTTTGGACAAATCAAATTATTTAAGAATTCAAGATGGTTCATTTATAATTTTTTTGAATAAAATATATGAGTTTCTGATGCTGTGATTTTTTTCCACTGTATTTCGTCCATTTATGCCAATATTTTTTCTTAGTTTTTCATTTTCAGATAACAATATTAACAAATCAATCCATTCTTGTTCGGAAGTTGCAAAATAAATATTTTCCATATTAACGGCATAAGGAGTAATCCCAATAGGTGTTGCAATGCATGGTAGTCCAGAAGACATATAATCTAAAACTTTCATTGCCATTTTACCTCGCATTTCGTCGTTGTCCTCTACGGCATAAATTCCAATGTCAGAATTCGCCATAATTTCAAAAAATGTGGACTCATCAAAATCGTGATATTCAATATCAATTCCATGTATTAAATATCTAGCTCTTGATACAATAATGAGCTTAAAGTTAATAAAATCGTTCAATCTTTTTAAAATGTTTTTCATAACATTTAAGAAATGCTCAACATTTCCTGGCAGTCCAGTATAAAAAAGGGTAATTTTACCTTTTGTTGAATAGCTCGATTTTACTTTGTATTTGCTAAAGTCAATTCCTATTGGAAAAATAATTTTTTTTGTCGAAAATTTATCAAAATACTCTTTTATATAATTGTTGACAACGCTTATTTTATCGCAATTTTCTGTCGTTATTTTTAACAATTTTGAATTACTATGACACCATACCGAATCCCAAAAATCAATTGTAATATTTGAATTTAATCTCCGGAGTAGTTTTTCTAAACTAGCATTTTTATAATCAGGGTAATAAGGAAAAAGTCCTCTTTGAACGAATGCGGACTTGTAATTTTTTGCTTTTAAAATTTGACATATTCGTTTCCAAATAATTTGTTGATACAAAAAATAATGACTTGATTTATTTTTTGAAAGTTCTTTTAAAATATAAGATTCTGAAAATATATCACATACGTAATATTTAATATTATCTTTTTCTAAATATTCAAAATAGCATGAAATTCTTACGGTGTAACCATTGCTTCCTTTTTGAGCATAAGGAAAAATAATTAAATCGTATTTTTTCTTTTTTGGTATTAAGAAACTGAATATTGTCAAAATAGAAATTGAAAAATATGCCAACCCAATTGAGAGTTTCATAAATATGTATACTGCTCTTTCGGAGTTTTTGTATATAATATTTTTCAAAATAAAACTTATTATATGGTTTTATTTTTTATTTGTTCGAGAATCCAATTATATGTGATTTCCATTCCTTTCAATAGAGGCCAATTTGGTTTCCAGTATAATTTTGATTCGATTAATTTATTATCCGAGTTTCTTCCTCTAACCCCAAGAGGCCCTGAAATATTATTTATGGTTAAATTCTTACCTGAAATATTAATTGTCATTTGTGCTAAATCATTGATGCTTATCATTTCGTCGGATCCAATGTTAACTGGTCCCGTGAAGTCGGAATTCATTAATCGACGAACTCCTTCTAAGCACTCGTCAATGTACAAAAATGAACGAGTTTGTTTTCCATCTCCCCATACTTCTATTTCTCCTCCGTTAACAGCTTCTGCAACTTTACGACACATCGCTGCAGGAGCTTTTTCTTTTCCTCCAGTCCATGTTCCTTTGGGACCGAATATATTATGAAACCGAGCTATTCGGACATTCAATTTGTAATTTCGACTAAAGGACAAAAACAATCTCTCACTAAATAATTTTTCCCAACCATATTCGCTATCAGGTTGTGCTGGATATGCAGAATCCTCTGCACAGTTTGGACTTTCGGGGTCAAGTTGGTTAAACTCTGGATAAATACACGCTGACGATGAATAAAAAATTTTTCCAATTTTATGTTTTACTGCCCGTTCAACAATATTTATGTTAATTAGAGCAGAATTGTGCATTACATTTGCATCGTTTTCTCCAGTAAAAATATAGCCAGCTCCTCCCATATCAGCGGCCAATTGGTAAACTTCGTCAAAATATTGATTTAAAACAATATCGCATATTTTTTGTTCTCTTAAATCGCCAATAATAAATTCATCTGCCTCAGTTTTGCTATACTCTGGATACTTTAAATCAGAACCTTTAACCCAAAAACCTTCGTGCTTTAATTTTTTAACCAAATGTGAGCCGATAAAACCTCCGGCACCTAGTACTAGTGCTTTTTTCATTTTAAAAAGATTTAATATACAAAGATATATATTTATTTTCATCAATTTAATACTAAAGTTTTACTAGATTTGCCTTGAAATATATAGTTTTTCAATTAGTGAATTCTTTAAAAACTTCCTCTATTAATGCAGCAAAATGGAATTTTTTTGCCAATATTGGCAGTTATTTCATAAGCTTTTTTTTGTCTATTATTCTAGCAAGGATACTTGAGCCTAAAGAATTTGGAATGACGGGCATGTTAGCCGTTTTTATTGCTATTGCTGTCGTATTTATAAATTCAGGGATTTCTGTGGCTATTGTCCGCTCAAAAGATATTACTGAAGACGATTACTCCACGGCTTTCTATTTTAATGTTGTAGTTGGATTATTTTTTTATTCTTTATTCTTTATTCTTTCGCCTCTAATTGCTGATTTTTTTAATGAGCCAATTTTAGTTCCGCTTACAAAATTATTATCCTTGGTATTTGTTATCAATTCTTTTGGAATAATTCAAAACACAATCCTTATAAAAGAAATAAATTTAAAAAAACAGTCTATCTGTTATTTGCTTGGGATGCTTGTTTCTGCTATTGTTTCTGCCATTATGGCGTTTAATAATTATGGTGTTTATAGCATTGTTGGACAGTCGATTTCACAAGCATTAACGACAAATATATTATTTTGGCTCACCTCAAAATGGAAGCCTAGCGGACGATTCAAATTTAATTCTTTTAGAAAAATATGGTCTTTTGGATCAAAAGTATTAGCAACAAATCTTGTTTCTACTTTTGTGGATAATATTGATAATTTTTTAATCGGAAAAATTTTCTATGCTAATCAGTTAGGATATTATGTAAGAGCAAAGAGTTCGAAAATAATGCCTGAGCAAATATTAACCAACACTTTGCAAGCCACAATATTTCCTATTTTATCAAAAGTTAATGACAATGACAATTTGTTTCTGCAATATCATTTAAAATTTTATAATTTAGCAGTATACATTTTTCTTCCGGTTGTTTTTGGATTTATAGCAGTTGCAAAAGCATTTACCATTGTTTTATATACCGAGAAATGGTTGCCTTCGGTTCCGTTCTTGCAGATTATTATTTTATCAAGCATCTCTATTTTCCTAAGTGCATTTTTTAATCAAACCATAATGGCTAAAGGCGAAGGAAATTTATATATGAAACTTAATACTATAAAAAAATTAATTGGTCTATTTTCAATTCCTTTTGGCGTTTTTTGGGGTTTAATTCCATTTTTGTGGGCATTTGTATTTATTAGTGTTGTATCTCTTTCCATTGATTATTACTTTGTTTCAAAACTATTGAAAATTTCTATGAAATATTATTTCATAAAGCTTTTTAAACCCTTAGTTTTATCTATTGCCATGTTTTTATGTGCTTACGCTATTTTATTTTTGCCAATTGCTAATTATTATGTCGTATTTTTAACTCAGATATTTACTGGTGTTTTTGTTTACATATTTCTGTCATCAATATTTAGAATTGAAGAATTTCTTTATCTAAAGGAAATCGTATTCGGAAAATCGCATCATTTCTTTTAAATTATACATGAAATTATCGCATAAAATAATATTATATATATACGGTAAATCAAAGTTCATGAGAAAAATGAAAATTTGAAACACGCTTAAAAAATTTGAAACAAAGTCAAGCAAAAACTCGGAAAACGGAATGAAAAAAACATCAAATATCGGATTTTTGAAACCAGATGAAAAAACAGGCAAAAAATATCTGAAAATTCCTGTGACGGATGGAAACTTTTATCAAAAATTGGCGAAGGAACTGGAGCATTTTTGGAGGTATTGAGGAAGTAAAAAGGATTAACTCAAACTCTCTTTCACCTGCTAGCATTATGAAAAGCTCAGTTTAAAATTTCAAAACGGAGTTATAATATATTTAATGTAATTTCCGATTTTTCAGGATAATTTATTAAAACACCCTTGTTTTTTCCGTGGTAAACAAAAATACTTCCTGCGGCTAGCCCATTTGCAAATCCTTGTATGTATGCTTGTTTTAAATGATTCAAATTTCCTGCACCTCCTAATGCAACAATGGGAATTTTAACTGCTTCAGAAATTTGTTTAATTAATTCAATATCATAACCTTCCATCATTCCATCTTTTTCAATTGATTGAATAATAATTTCACCAGCTCCTTTTTCTTCCATCAATTTAGCAAATTCAACGGGCGAATATCCTGTTGATTTTGTCCCTGAGACGGTCCAAGTTTGAATTTTACCAAACATTTTTTTCTTAACATCGATGCAAACAACGATTGTTGAAGACCCAAAGGTTTCGCTTGCTTCTCGAATAAAATCAGGATTATCAACTGCATAAGAATTGATGATTACTTTTTCTGCTCCAGCTCCAATTATATCTTGAATATCTTTTTTTGTTCTTATTCCTCCGCCAACAGCAAAGGGCATATTTGCTTCTTCTCCAACATTTTTAACAAAGTCTAATGATATTAATCGTTTTTCTTTTGTTGCTGTAATATCTAAAAAAACTAATTCATCGGCTTTTAAATCGTTAAAAATACGAACGGCATTAATCGGGTCTCCGATATATCTGTAATTTTTGAATTCTTTAGACTTTACCAAGGATTGTCCACTCAGTAGAAGTATGGGGATTATTCTAGGTCTAAACATTTAATTTATATTTTTTTCAACCAAACATACAATTCCATACCTGTGTTTGTCTTTTTCATTAAAGGCTTTAATATTATATCTATAATTTTCGGCATAAATGTTTGACAAACTGCATATTCGTGAAAAATAATTTCATAATTTTTTGATGAAGAATTTATTTTAAAAGAATTAAGCGAAAATTCATACAAATGATACGGTTCGTGCATTGGGCTAATATTGCATACATAATCTTTCATAAGCACTTTATACGTCCAATTTATTAACTTTGCAATTAACCAATTAGAAGAAGGAACTTGGATTAGAATTAAGCCATTTGGTTTGAGCCATTCAAGAGCCTTTTTAATTGCATCGGATGGGGAATATAAATGTTCTAAAACTGCATTAAATACGATAAAATCAAAATAATTGTTTTCGTAATTAGCATCTTCAATTGTAGAAAGGCTTAATTTATCAGGAGAAATATTCATTATTGAAATAGCTTTTTCATAAAATGTATTAGAAGGTTCAATTCCATAAGAATCAAAGCCTGCATTTTTTAAAGCTTTCATCTCAAAACCAATTCCTGCACCAACATCTAAAGCTTTCATTCCATCCTTAAAATTGAGCAATTCCTTTGCTTTAATAATTGTTGTAACAAAATAGTTATCTCCCTTTTGAAAATATTCTTCTTCCCAATATTCTTCTGATAATACTCCGTAATGGTCTTGTATATCTACTGGAATCGGTAAAGGATTTGAAAAAATTAATCCACAAATTGTACATCTACAAATCGTGGTTGTTATTCCTTTTTTCTTATTTGGTCTAATACCTTGTGATTTGTTTAATCTCTTTCCTATTACTATATGTTTGTCTTCACTTGAACCACACATATTGCAATTTTCAATTTGACGGAAAGTATATAAAAGATTTTTTTTCATCTGTTTGCAGTTTTATATATCGTTGACATTTAATCAATTACCCGATTTTAAAATTTTATCATTTTCGATTGGACTGCTTTACTTTTTTAATCATAGATATTTCATAATTACTATTTAAAATACTATAACTCAATAAAGTTTTTCAACAATCTTTCCCCATCATCATGACTTTTTTCGGGGTGATATTGTACTCCAAATATATTATTTTTTTCGATTGCAGATATAAATTTATACTCGTATTCGGTTTCGTTTAAAATATCTTCGTTATTGTTAACTAAAAAATGATATGAATGAACAAAGTAAAATTCTGATAAATCAGAAATGTTTTTCATTAATAAACTATCTTTTGTTTTAATAATTTGATTCCAACCCGTATGTGGAATCTTATATTTCAAAGTATCTTTAACTATAAATTTAACCACTTCAGCATCAATCCAACCTAATCCATTCGCATTTCCTTCTTCACTTTTATTTGCCATAAGTTGCATTCCAAGACAAATTCCCAAAATAGGTTTTTGTTTAATAAGTACAATTTCATTTAAAGCATCAATCAAGTTGAGTTTTTGTAAGTTTTCCATTGCTTTTTGAAAATGTCCAACGCCTGGTAAAATAATTTTATCGGCAGATTCAATTTCATTTGGATTTGATGAAATTATCGGATTAACATTCAGTCGAAGAAGTTTTTTCTTAACTGAATGTAGGTTTCCCATTCCATAATCTACAATTATGATATTGTTTGGCATCGTTCCCTTTTTAAGTAATTTTTTTGATGATTTCTGCTAATTTTTGGGTTTGTATTTTGCGAGAAAATTGCTCAACATTTTGAGAATTACATTGAATATACCCATTCATTTCAAATTCATTTAGCAATTCATTTAACGTATTTTTTAAGTGTTTGCTATTTTCAATAATTATCCCTCCATTTGTTTGCTCAAGAACATCCTTTTGCAAATATTCGCATTCAGAATCGTAGGGAAAATGTTTATAGAATTTATTTTTTAATAGAATGGCATCAGCATCATTATTATAACAAAATAATATCATTCTATTAATTGCCAAATAATCAAAAATTTTTGTTCCTAAATATGAATAATCATTGAATAGTAAAAATAGATTGTTTTTTGCGATTTCTTTTACCAAAATATTATTTGCCATCTTGGGATAAATATTAATATCTGTGAGGATATTCTTATATTTAGATTCTATAATATCAGTGATATTTGTATTTGATTTGACTCCATAAAAGTTAATTAAAAGTCGTCTGTTGCTATTTTCACTTTTCAGTCCACTGCATACATTAAGAAAACTTTCGATGGGGTGATAATTATAAATTGTTCCAATAAATGCAATGCACAAATTTTTATTTGTTTGTTTTATTTCTTTAGTACTTTCGACAATTTCGGGATCAAATCCATTCGTGGTTATTTGAATGTTTTTATTCGAAATAATTGAAGAAATATGATTTTTCAAAGTATCCGAAACTGTTGTAACAACTAACGCTTTATTTACCACTCTTTTTTCAAGATACTGATTCAATGACTTGAATATTAATTTATTTTGCATTTGGATATCCTGAGACCATAAATCTCGATAATCAGCAATCCAAGGGATGTTGTGTTTTTTGCTTAAAATGTTAGCATATCTAAATAAAATAAAAGGATCTCCGGTTGCAATTATTGCATCAACTTTATTCGTCTTTAAATACTTTTTGGCTTCAAGGTATATTTGAGATTTTGGTCCAATTAAAAAAAACCATTGAAAAAATTCATAAAAAGCAGATATTATTTTTCTTAAAGTTCTATATTTTGATTCGCCATATTTTATCATTAATCTATTGGCTAAATTAGGAAAGAATGGTGTTTTAATTAGCTCTCCTTGTTCTGTTTTTTCAAAAATTGTTTTTGAGCTTTCACTTGGTACAATATAATCTAAATGATTGCCATAAGTATTCCCCCATTGGCGAGTTACAACAATAGGATAAATGTTATATTCTTTTAAATATTTGTACCAACTATAAGGTCTTAAGCCTCCTACCGAAATATATGGAGGAAAATCATATGCTAGAATTAAGAGTTTTTTCATTTCAATATGTTTTCGACAAATTTCGTATAGTTTTTTTCAGCATTATAATTTTCTTTCCAAAATTGATATGCATTTTGTCGGAATTTAATTTTGTTTTCATCCGAACTTTTTAAATATCTTTCAATTATTCTAGCAATATTTTTTGCATTAAAATCTTTTTCAATCAAAAACCCATTATCACTATTGACAATCTCGTTGGTTCCTCCAACATTTGTTGCCAAAATGGGGATTCCTGCGGATAAAGCTTCCATTATACTTACCGGAATTCCTTCTGATTCGCTTACATTTATAAATAAATCAACATAATTTTCACTATAAAAATCTAAAATTTCATTATTATTTACATTTCCTTTAAATTGAAAATCAATATGTGAAATTTTCATTTTTGCATAATCGTAAAGTTTATTTTTATACTTTTCGAATACCTCATTAGGAAAATCTATTTCGCCAAAATGTACCCACCTTACATTATTGACATTAAGTTCACTTAAAATATCTATTATAAGGTTAACTCTTTTTAAAGGAATTAAAATACTACAGCTACAAAAAAGCACTTCCGATTTATTTCCTTCTATTTTTAATTTACGTAAATTCTGTTTTCCTAATCTACTTAACCCTATTTTTTCTGATTTTTCTAGTCCGAGAATTTTTAAAAATTCTCTTTGTCCAACATTTGCGATACAAAGCGTTTTGTCCAGCGTTTTTAAAACGAATTTTTTTAAAGATAAGTATGGAGGATTTTGCCTATCCATAAAAACATCCCATCCGTGTGCCCTAGAGATACAATATAAATTATTGTTGTATTTTTTAAGTAAAGCTAACGAAAGTGCTTTATAATCGTGCCAATAGGAATAAAAAACAGTTTCTTTATCTGACAATTTTTCATCTACGATAATTTTTATTATGTTTTTTTTTAGATTAACAGCTGATAAAACATCAATTAAAAGAATTTTACATATCAAAGGGAATGACTTAATATTATTTTTTTGTAGGATTTGTACAAAATCGAACTTAATTAATAGTATTAATGTCAATGGGAGCATTTTAATTTTATCTAAAAATGTTTTAGAGTCTTGATATAAGAATATTTCTGCATTAGATGGAATAAACCGATTTAAACCAATATCTTCTTGTTTTTTTGTAAGCACAATTATTCTCTCAAAATGAGTAGAAATAATTTTCATTTCATCGTCAATGAAAAATTCTCCATAAGATAAAGGATAATTATGTGTTAATAAAATCAAATTCATTTTTTGCAATAATTTTTAAATATTCTAAAAGATCGTTTTATTTTTCTTAAAATATTCGTTGGAAAAAAACGCTTGAGCATTAAATAACGTCCGTATGTTAAATTTTTTTTATCAACAACTTTTTCTACTTCCGAAGCAATAGCTCTAAATTTATCGTGTGTAATATTTAAGCAAAAACAATTTTCGGGGCTTTGATGATTATATTTTGAGACATCAAATATTTTAGGAATTAAACCATAAGATACGCAATAATCATAAGCATCGGTTCCGATGTATGGCGTAAAAATACTGTATGTTACGTATCCATTAAATTTTTTAATAGCATTTATGGTATCGTTTAATGTTTCGATTGTTTCTTGAGGAAATCCTACCATGAAAAAACCCATAGCATGAATCTTATACTTATTAATAAGTTTGCTTGCATTTATGGCTTCTTCTATGGTTATATTCTTTCGAATTTGTTTTAAAATTTCATTATTCCCCGATTCAATTCCTATTTTAATTAGGTCGCAACCAGCCTTTTTCATCAACGAAAGATGATTCGGAGTTATTAATTTTACGTGAAGTTCGCAACTCCATTGTATGCCTCTACAGTTTTCGATTAAACTATTACAGAGTTCGACAATATATTTAGAAGTAGCTCCGAAGGTATCATCATCAAAATTAAAATAATTGACTCCTATTTTACGAAGTTCATTAATTTCATCGATAACATTTTTTACAGAGCGAAATCGGACTTTATGCCCCCATATTTTCCCTGAGCCACAAAATGTGCAATTATATGGGCAACCTCTTGTTGCAAAAATGCTTCTAAACGAATTCAAGGGATATTTTTCGAAGTCTTTAAGAATAGTTTTTGCATATTTATATGGAGACGTAAGTATGTCTAAGTCTTGTATTTGACCTCTCAAAATGTTTTTCGTTACATCTCCATTATTTTTAAAACTAACTCCAGCAATATTATCAAATGGAAGATTGCTTTCAACGGCGTTGAGTATTTCAATAATTGTCAATTCTCCTTCTCCCTTAACCGTTATATCAATATTTTCCCTGTTTAAATCTTCGTCAGATGTTAGTGAAACATGCGGACCTCCAATAATTATTTTAATGCTAGGATTAATTTCTTTTATTATTTGAGCTGTATTACAAGCAGAACGATAATTTTGTGATTTTGTCGTAATTCCAACAACTTCAGGATTGTAATCTTTAACGTAATCTTTTATTTCGTTCCAAACTTTATAATCATTATCGGTAAGATTTTTAATATAATTGCTAAAACCCGACCCAGTAAGAAATTCAGTAGAAGAGGAAATGCTGGGAGCATAAAAATCGGCATTGTATATTTTCACTTCCCAATTTGTATTTTCTTTTATAGAACTTGCCAAATATCCAAGTGATAAAGGAAGTTTATCTAATGACATTCTCGGGTCATACAATCGATAAAAAGGAGGTTCAATTAATAGAATTTTGCTCATATTAGCTTTAGTTTTCTAATACTATTTGATATTGTTTGATTATTTTATTTACACATTCTTTGATATCGAATTGTTTAGCAAATGTAATGGCATTATTTGATAAATTTGAGTATACAGATTGATTATTAAGTAAATATATGATTTTTTCCGCAAATAACTTCGAGTTTTCATCATTTATTAGATAGCCATTATAGTTTTCTAAAACAATGTCTTTATTTCCTTTTCCATTTAATGAAATAACTGGAAGTCCCGCGGCCATAGCCTCAATTATTACAAGCCCGAATGGTTCATATTTAGCTGCATGTAAATAAATATCTGCATTTTTAAGATAGTCTTCTACATTCACAACATTTCCTATTAAAAATACTTTCTCAGATAAGTCTTTTTCAAGAATGCTTTTTTCAAGAAAATGTCTTTTGTTTCCTTCTCCTAAAATTTCCAATCTAAAATCGACATTTGATTTTTTTAAATGAACCAACGCTTGTAATAATAATTCATGATTTTTCCGGTCGATTAAACTACCTACAGAAATAAGCCTAATTGGAATATCTGTATTTTTACGATGAATAGCAGAAAAATATCTTTCGAACGGAATGGCATTATGAACGAGTGTAATATTTTTTTGAAGTTGTTTTGGCAAGTGTTTCGAATAATAGTTCAGCGTGTTTTTTGATATTGCAAAAAAGTTATTGTTACACTTTTTATATCGATTTATTAACCATTCTTTCTCAAAATAATTTGTGATTTTTTCTTTTTTTAAAAGAGTTTTGATAGAAAAAGGAACAAAACGATCTTCAAATCCTTGTAAATGCGAAAAGTATTTTACCGTAGGAAATATCGTTGCCCTACTAGCTATTTCTGCTAAATAAAGGTGAGAATGTATAATGTCTGGCTGAAATGAATTTACAATTTTAACAAATTCTGCATCGTCAACTTCAGATTTTTTTTTAATCGATAGTCGAATAGGTACATTGCAATAAATCAAATTTAAGTCTTTGGAAATATCCTTATATTCATTTGTGCCATCAAGAGTAATAATAATAAATTCAATATTTTCTCTCGATTTCATTTCATTGCAAATGTCAAGTAAAAATTTTTCTCCTCCTCCCTTTCTTAAATCAGGAACGACATGAATAATTTTAATTTTTCTTTGAATAGTCATTGATAATTATTTTTTAATAAAACCGGGTCTTGGGTATGTGTCAATTAGTATTTTAAAACCGAGTCTTCTCGAAGGAAAGTTTTTAAACCGTAAATAGTACCAATATAATATTCCCATGGTTTTTCTATAAAAGTTAATAACTGCATAATATTTGAATTGCTGTTCTGTATAAAAACCTGATGGCGAAATAAAATATTTGGTTGGGATTTTAGACCATTTTGGATAGCTAAAATATGCAGCTCTTTTTTCTATAACCCAGTGATAAAAAGCATATTCTACATTTGTTTTATAGATAGATACCTTTCCATTATCGTATTTTATAATTTCATTTGTTTCAGAAATTTTTTCTTTACATAACAATTTCATGAATATCTTAATTTCTCCTTTTAATTTTGCTTTTAATGCAATAACACTAATAGAATCATCGGGTAAATTGTCGAGAGTTTTATTCTTTTGCAAACGAAAATTATCTTTCCCGAATTCGTCGAAGGAAAGATAAATTTCGTTTTTAAAAATATCTAAGTAATCTGGAGAACATTTGAATAAATTGTTTATCAAACTAGTATTTCGATATATTGTAAATGGCCCATGTAAATGGTCGGGACGAAAACATAAAATATCGTTTTCGTTTAAATTTTCAGATGAAATGAATTTTTTTAAATTCCCGAAAATTAAATCATTATCGGCATATCCCCAAAAATCGAAATCTTTAACAATATCGCTAAATATTATGCCATATGCAGGCCTAAAGTCGCAGAGTTTATATGGTTTGTGATTAGGGATAGAAATATCAAAAATATTTCCAATTCTTTTTTTAAGTTCTTGAAACGATAGTTTGAAAAATGTAATATTTGATGAGGCGTTTTCAAATTTATCCAAATCTGTAATAAAACAAATGTTTATTAATGGGTTATTCTTACAAGTATCGTTAAAAATTTGTATGTAGTTTGGCCAAGAGCCATAGTATGGAATTATAACTATAATCTTTTCCATTAAACGTCTCTTAAATAGTAAATAAGATTATCCCTTTGCAAATATGTTTCCCCAATTTAAAATGCATTATTAAAGCTTTTTAAGAAAATTATTAAAATTTGATTTCATATATTTGATTTCTTGCAAATTAATAAAAAAGTAATTTCCAAAAGTTAAACCAAGTTTAAAATGAACATAATACATCATTGCTAAACAAATAGAAATATAGGTGATAGAACTTGCGATTGACGCTCCTATTAGACCAAAATGTTTTATTAATAAGCAATTTAGTACAATGTTGACAAAGGAACCAATTAGTGTAGCATATAAGTTATATAATTGTTTGTTGTTTGCTCCAATATAGACTGCGAGTAATCTGCTAATGCTGGCAAATAAAATACCAGGAATCAATATTTGAAATAGTAACGATGCTGATGAAAATTCCTCTCCATATAATAATGGAATCATAGTGCTGGATAAAAAGAATCCGATTATAGCGATGATAAATACTGTTGAAAAATTTAGTCTAGAATATTTGTAGAAAATTTCCTTTTTCTTTTTGCCATCCTCACTAGAAAGAAATGGCATTAAAACATTTCCAATGGGAGCAGAGATTAAAGAAAAAACAACAATCAAATTTGATGCTAAAGAAAAAAGACCAATAGCGACTTCATTTAAATAAAAATTTAAAATCCATAGACTTAATCGACTATTGAAAAAACTGACAAAAATCCCCAAATGAGTATAAAGTGTAAAATTTAAAATAGGCTTAATATCGTTTGACATCGAAATGTTAAACGAGGGTTTTATATTGATTTTTTTTAGATACGGAATAATAAATTGAATGGTGTTTAATAGTGTTAAAAGCAAAAGTCCATAAAGCAAATCCAATACATTTATTTCGCAGTAATTATATTTATCTAAAATAAAAACAGTTGAGAAAAACAGAACATTTATAATACTGTTTATAATTGACACTTTATTAATGACCCCAAATTCTTTTAATCCTTGGAAAAAACCTGTCGCAATTGTATTAATTATCTGAAAAACAGAATAGAAAAAAATCCAACTTATATATAATAATCCACTGTATTTTATCGGAAACAGAAAGTCTTTAAACACAGTATAATTAAAAAAAAGTATAGCAAAAACGATACATATACTTCCTATTAAAGTAATTAATATTGATATTCCTAGCATTTTATTTGAACGAATTTTTCCAGATGGGATAAAATAGGTCAAGGCATATCCGAAACTTAATGAAAAAAAAGTAACTAAGAGTTGTGCATTTGCTTGATAAATAGCAAAAACCCCTTTTCCTTCGGGACCAATTAATCTAGCGATAAATATGCCTGACAAAATTCCTAAAAATTGGACGGAAATTTGCGAGAGAATTGTATTAAAAATATTTTTACCTATACTCATTTAGCTAATCTTAAGACAATTATACAAAAGAATAAGAATCTATCCTAAATTTACAAATATCTTTAAACAAATGGTGTTCTTGATATTTGTACTCAACATGTGGTATAGTTAGTTGTATTGATTCCATTTTTTGTAGAGGACTATTCTCTTAAGCTTTTTATATATTTTATATAAAAAAACAGGGGTGTAAATAATTATTAAATCTTTAACCTTGCCCCTTTTACTAAAAGTATTAATTAATATTTTTTTCCTTTCTAAAACTTCCTTCTTGTCAAACAAAGGCGTTTTTAACCAAACTTTTTCAGGAGTCAATAACTTAACATGCAAGTCTGAAACTTTTGAGAAAAAATCAAATGGCAAAAGACCTTCATCAACGCACCTTTGAAATATTTTTGTTTTTGGCATTGGTGTTAACAAGAAAAATCTAAATTGAATATTGGGGTTGATTTTTTTAATGGTTTCATAATATTTGACAGCGTTTAGAAAATTTTCTTTCTTTTCTCCGGGGTATCCATATATTATAAAAACACTTGTGTTTATTTTATATTTTGCTAGAAGAGCTACTTTTTCTAAAACTACTTTCAGATCTAATTTTTTTCTCATTAAACTAAGAATTTCATCATCTCCATTTTCAAGAGCTAAACATACAGATGTACAATTAGATTCTTTTATTTTAAGTATTAATTCTTCGGATAATTTGTCTATTCGAACACCGTTGGGTAAAGACCACGAAATAGACCACCCTTTATTTATTCTTTCTACAATTCCATCGAGGATTTCGATTGCTCGATTAATGTCTAGAGTAAAGTTACTATCTTCAATTTCAAAATGAGAGATGTTATAGTTAAGGTATAGGTCATCAATTTCTCTCAAGACGTGTGAAGGCGAATATGAACGCCATTTGTATCCACTAATAGGATGAATCTCACAAAACTCACAATCGTATGGACAGCCTCTTGATGTGATTAAACTGGCGGTTCCCCATCCATAGTGGGCATTATTACCTCTGGCAGAAAGACCACTATATAATCGCTTGGGTAATAAATCTCGAGCGGGAAAAGGCAATGTGTTGACATCTTTTGTATAATGACTTTTTGCATTCTTAATATCAGAATACTTGGTTATGATAGAATTTGATAATGTTTCAGATTTTTTATCTAAAAAATCTAAAATATTTAGCATTGGTTCTTCTCCATCTCCAAGAACTAGATAGTCTGCCCCTGATTGTATTGCTAATTCAGGCTGGGTACTTGGATATACTCCTCCTAAAACAATAGGGATATTAACAGTATTTTTAATTTCTTGGACCAGATTATGAGTTATTTGAGCCATGTGCGAGAAGGGAACGGAAATTCCAATTAAATCGACGTTTGATTCAATTTTTGAAATAATACTCGCAGAATCTAATCCTATAATAAAAAAATCTTTTTCTATCCTTCTGACTTTCTTTTTTCCTTCCGCAAAAGCATCAATTATTTGCACTTCGTGTCCATTTTCTCTTAAGTACCCAGCAATATATAATAAACCTAAACATTGGTACGGAAAATAACGGGGGTTCTTGAAAAAGATAAAAGGAGGATTAATTAGTACTATCTTCATTCTGAATTTATAATAAGTATTATCAGTTATTCAAAGTTAATAATTAATCTTTAACTATATAATTTATTCTTTTTATTGCAATAAAAATTCGTTGAAAATTAATTCAAAAAAAATAACGTCCCTTCAAATTCTTTAGATTCTATGAAGGAATCAATTCTTTTTTTAAGATTAAAGGGAATTTCAACTCCATCCTTCACATATAAATATTTGATGCCTTTATCATCAATGATGTTGTAATAATTTATGTCATTGTTTCTATTCTTATTAAATGGGAAAATGTATTTGTAATGCAACGAATCTGATGAGGAAACGTTGGCGTTTGAAAGAAAGTATAGTTCAGGATTTCCTAAAGAAAAAATAATGTCCTTATCAGAGTATTGAGTTAATGGTAACAAATCGTTTTTCGACTGCCAACAAACTAACATTATATCGCTAAAATCTTTTTCATTTAAAAAAACTAATATGTTTGATGTCTTCTCAAGTTTGGCGTCAATTTTTTTAAAAACCATATAATCATGAGTACTTAAATATTGATTTTTAATAGAAAAGCTAGTAAATAAACTTAACGATAATGAAGAAATAAATATCGTAAAAACAAAAATACTTTTTTTTAGATTAGTCTTCATTTTATCTAGCAATATAGATAAGCCTATCGCTATTAAAACGTTAAAAATAATATACGTGTTAGAAGCAAATTGTCCTGCATTTAGTGCATCAAAGAGGAATGTGGATGTGAGGATCCCAGATATAATAATAAATAGAAACAAAATCGATAATTGACGATTTTGCTTAACAGCATAAACAAGCAGTATCACATACGGGAAATAAAAGATTAACGCTCGTATGATTCTGTAAACATTGTTTCCAATAAATATTTTCAAATCGGTCGAAGAAAAATTATTATTTAATATTTTTATTAGAAAAATGTCATTGTCAATTATTTCATTTGAATATTTAGATTTAAATAATGAATAAAAAAGCAGAATAAACAAAATGACATATAATGCAGATAATAAGCCTCCAATATTTGATAATACTAGCCTCTCTTTCTTGATTATAAACGAATATAAATAATACAAGACGATGCCTCCTATAATACTAGGAGCAAAGTTAATCGAGAATATTGGAATTGTTGATAAGAAAATAATTCCAAGCTCTTTTTTCTCTTTAATAAAAAGTAACACTGAAAATAATATACATATATATATAAAGCAAAATTTCTGAGAAAGAAAACTTAAAATGCCATTGTCAGATTGATGTATATAGCCTGTGATTTCCCAATTATCATAAAAACTAAAATATACTCCGCTGATAAATAAAGACATATAAGTAAATATAAATTTAAATGAACGGTGTGTTTTTATATTTTCAACGAGAGAAAATAATCCAATTCCGTAAATTGTTGCACAAACAGGAATAACAATTAGAAAATAACTGTTTACAGAAGAGATATTTAAAAGCATTGAGAAAAACGCTGTTATCCATAATTCTGAATAGTGATATGGGATTAATTGCAGATCAGAAGTAGAATAAAAGTTTAGGTCGGTAAATTTGGACTCAACGCCAAAAAGTTTTAAAGAATTTGAAAAATCACCATATAAATAATGATCAGTATGTAGATGTCTAATTGTGCCAGAAAAAAAATCAAAGAAAAAAAAGCTTTGATAAAGGTAAATAGGGGCAAAAAGTAAAAGCATCAGAAAAAGTTCTTTGTGAATGTCTTTGAAAAATAAGCTAGGCTTAGAGAAGTTATCTCTAAATGAATATATAAGTAGTAATACAATTGGAATCAGACCGATATTAACTGATTGTAATTTTGCTCGAACTAAAGAATAAACAATTATGATAGTTATTATTCCAACTACGTTGTACAAGAAAAGCCTAAATCCTAATGATAAGTTAGTGGTAAAGAAAATCAATATTATTTTACCAACAAGATAAATTAATATCATGGAAAATAATGAATACCCTAAAAGACTTAAATACAGAGTTGGCATAAATTAAATTATTTCATTAATCTTTTAACTCTTTTTCAATGACATATCCAAGTCGACCCCGTACCTGTTCTAAAACCCGCCATAAATACTCCCCTATAACGCCGAGCATTAGTAAAACTACTCCAAAAAGGACGAGCATAATAATCATTATAGGAGCCCAGCCATTGAAAGGCACTTCTCCGAAAAAATATGTGGCGACAATTATTAATGCATATATAATTCCGATAAAAAATAGAATTGCTCCTAAAATAGATATTGCTCTCAAAGGAAAATATGAATAGCTCAATACCCCGTCAATAAGATATTTTACTTTTTTACTAAAAGTCCATCTTGATTTGCCCGATTCTCTTTCACTACGTATATAAGGAATAAATTTAACGGGAAAACCTGTCCACAAAATCTGGCCTTGCCAAAAAGGGCTTGAGTCCTTATTGCTCAATATTACATCAACAACCTTTCTTCCTAAGAGAGCATAATCAAATCCTCCGACAGGCATATTCGGGAAACTTAACTTTTGTATTAACTTATAAAAAAAATGTGAAGTTTTTTTTCTATATAAAGATTCTTTTCTATCTAATCGAGTTCCAATAATGATTTCTACATTTTCATTAAAAAAAGCATAAATCATTTCGTTCATAAGCATAGGAGGATCCTGTAAATCCGCAGAAATATTTATTACACACTGTCCTTTAGCCATCTTATAGCCAGCCAGCATTGCTTGTACTTGACCAAAATTTCTTGAGAACTTAATAATTTTTAGAAGTTCTCGATTTTCAGAATAAAGTCTTTCTAGTACTTCAAATGAAGTATCTTCAGAACCATCATCTATACAGATAATTTCAAATGTTCTATTTTTGTTTCTACCAATTACTTGTTCTTTGATGGCATTAATAGTTTTTTCAATGCTGGAGTCATTAAAATAAACCGGAATAATAACGCTTATGTCTGTCATATTTTAGTTTTGCAGTATATTTTATTTCTTTTTTAAAACACATGTCAGACTTAAACCCAAAGGAAGGGGAATGAATTTTTCAAAAATTTCTTGAATAGGGATTAGGTACTTATCATAAATATTTCCTTGCTTTGATACAAGACGAGCTCCACTTTCACTATTAATTCTTGTTTTTTTTAATTTAAAATAATAGAATGAGCCTAATACTCCTATTATATCTTGATACCATATCCTTTTTAGTTCAAATTTATCTTCATCAATAATTCTTTTCATAATTTTTTTATTATATCTTCTATAATGTCCTAACTTTTCATCATGAATTGAATATAATTTTTGTAATGCTGGGACTTCAATTAATAAATGACCACCATCGCATAATAAATTATACAAGTGATTTATTGCCCCTTTATCATCTTCGATATGTTCTAAAACGTGAATCATTATAATCGTATCAAATTTTCCATATTCTTGATTACTCATTTCAAATAAATCAATTTTTTTAAATGATACATTATCAGGAAAAAGGTATGAGTCTTTGTATATTTCAAATAATTTTTCAGAAGGTTCTATAGATAGGATGCTTTGAAATGGTTTTGCATTTAAAACAATTTGATTGGTAAATCCTCTGTCTCCACTTCCAACTTCTAATATGTTATTTCCAATATATTTTCGTATTAAATTATATTGATATTTTCTATAATTTGATAATTTTTTTTTTGAAACATTTCCAATGTTAATTCCCCAATCCATTTCATGAACATATTTATCTTCAGCTTCCATGCTTAATCTCTTTTTAGAATTGTATTAATTAGAGAATATCTTAACATAATAATTTTAACGAAGGTAATTTATTACTGGGATATTTTGCTTTACATATTTTGCGGGAATTCCAAACCAAACTTGATAATCAGGAACATCTCTTATTACAAGAGAGTGGGCTCCAACAATTGATTCTCTACCAATAGTAATTTTTTCAATTATTGTTGTTCCAATACCAATAGCTGTTTTTTGATTAATAACTGTGTTCCCCCCCATTTTAACACCTGGAGCTATACTGGCAAAATCACAAATCTGACAATCATGCTCAATCAATGATTGTGTATTGATGATACAATTACTTCCAATATTAGCATTTGAGTTAATGATTACCCCCGGCATAATAACGGTTCCATTGCCAATTGTAATATTGGGGCTAATGATTGCACTTTGGTGAATAATAGAAATAAAGTTGAATTCTGGAGTTATTTGGATTATTTTGTTGACCATTTTATATCGGTTCCAATTATTTCCAATAGCGACTACACCTCCCAATAGAATGTGTTTTTTATATAGCATGGGAAGATCTTCTTCGTTGCCAATAATCTCATATCCATTAATCTTTGTCCCTACCTCCTTATAGGAATCGATTAATCCAACGATATTATATTTTTTAATCGACTCAATCATGCTAATGATAACACGAGCATGTCCTGATGACCCTATAACAACTATGTTAAGCGGTTCCATTTATGATTTCAATAATTTGATTTTGATGTTCTTTTTCTAAATCAGGATACATAGGCAAACATATAACTTGTTCAGAGATTTGCAATGCATTTTTGATGGAAGTTGAATTTACTAAGCTTCTATAGGGGCTAAACTTAGTAACTAAAGGATAAAAATATCTTCGTGCATAAATATTGTTGTCTTTCAGTTTTTGATAAAGATTGTCTCTGGTTATCGGATAGTTATTTTCGACAAATATTGGAAAATAGGAATAATTATAATTAACGTCCTCGCTTTCTTTTAGTAAGCGAATCCCCTTGGTTTTTTTTAAATTTTCAATATAGTAGATAGACTTTTCTTTACAGGACGATATTAAATTATCAATGTTTTTTAACTGCAATATTCCTAAAGCGGATTGGAATTCATTCATCTTGGCATTAATTCCTGGAGCAACAACAGTTATTTCGTCTTCAAAACCAAAATTTTTGATATAATCTATTCTCTTCTTCATTTCTTTATCGTGACAAACAATTGCTCCTCCTTCAAATGTGTTAAAAATTTTTGTTGCATGGAAACTCAGAACAGACAAATCACCATAGTTTAAAATAGAGTCCCCATTTTCTTTCACTCCGAATGCATGGGCACTATCGTATATAACTTTTAAACCATAGGTTCTTGCAATCTCATCTATTTTTTTCGTGTCACAAGGAGCTCCGTATACGTGTACGGGTAATATAGCCGTGGTTTCGGGAGTAATTAACGATTCTATTTTATTTACATCTATGTTACAATCATTGGGGTTGATATCACAAAACACAGGTTTTATATTATTCCAATACAAAGAGTGTGGTGTAGCGACGAATGTGTAGGGGGTTGTAATAACCTCGCCCTTTATTTTTAAGACTTGCAAAGAAGCAATTAATGCCAAAGTGCCATTTGAAAATAGTGAAACATATTTTACCCCTAAATATTTTGCTAATTCAACTTCAAATTGTTGGTGAAAAGGACCATTATTTGTCAACCACCTATTCTCCCAAATAGTTTCCAAATAAGGAATAAAATCTTCTAAAGAAGGTAATGATGGTTGTGTTACATTTATTTTTTTCACGAAAATAAATTTTTAAATCCAAAATAATTGGTTCAAGTTCCTTTGATTTAGAATATAAATAAATCAATACAAATATAAATAAAATTCACTAATAGGGACTCTTTTTGTAATAAAACTAGTTGGAGTTTACAATCACATTCTGTAAAAGTGTTCTTTTGGAATCAAGCTTGGGAAGTTTTTTACGATACTCTTTGGTTTTTATTAAAAATAGTGATAAATTGCTAGTATTATGCAAATAAAAATGGGGGCTATTTTAAATTTAATTAAGAGATACCTTACTGTAATAATTCTGTTTACTGCGTTTATGGGAAAAGCTCAAGTTATTTATCCTCCCACGATTGATAGTTTGGTTTTATGGCTTTCAGCAGATTCGTTGAGCCTTTCAAATGATAGTGTTAATCAATGGCAAGATGTAAGTGGAAGAGGAAATGATTTTTCTCAAGCAGTACTATCTTATCAGCCAAGATTGTTGGAGGCAGATTCAGTTTTGAACAATAAGCCAGTTGTGATATTTGATGGGATAAATGATTATCTAAATGGAGGAGATATATTAGATGTTGGGATTAATAGTAGGTCAATATTTATTATTGGAAGGTGTAACAGTAGTACTGGAACTTATTTGGCGAAATCAATTTATGCAGCAGGGAATAATCGATATGCGCTATGGTATTCATCGCCCGATTTTTATAATTTTTATATAGAAACTGCAGATTTTGGAGTTACTTCGGCAAGAAGCAGTGGTCGTTACGAAATTATCACGTCTCTTATAAATAGAACAAATCGAACTCTTAAAACATTTTTTAACTCAAATTTGAGTGGAACATCAATAAATATATCAGATAGTGGTTATGACTTTAATTCCCCTTATCGTTTTTTAGTTGGTGCATATAACGATGGTTCAGATAATAATGGGGTAATGTTTCTTCAAGGGCTTATAGCAGAAATTATTATTTACAACAAAGCACTTTCCGATTCGGAAAGATTGGGAGTCGAACAATATCTCCGATATAAATATTCACCACCAATTAATCTAGGTTCTGATATCAATATAACTTACGGATTTTGTGATACGACGATTTCTGCCGGCAAGAATTGGTTTACGAGTTATTTATGGAATACAGGAGAGACTACAGAGAGTATATCCGTATCGGAGTCAGGGACATATTCCGTTACCGTTACCGATATCTTTGGTTTTACATCAAGCGATAGCATTCAAGTAACTTATCCTGAATTAGTTTTTAACGTAACAGATACTACGATTTGTAAAGGAGATACCGTAAATATTTCAACAAATTTGTCTTTACTTTCTAACTATACTTATCTTTGGAATAGCGGTTCTGCATCAGATTCAATAAATGTTTACGAAGATTCATCTATCAGCATATCTGTTACCGATAGCAATCTTTGTTCTATTGACTCAGATACAATACAAATCTCAATAGATAATTTTTCTGACTTAATCAGCCTAGGAGAAGATGTAAGTGTTTGTTCAGGCAATACCATTTCGCTAGACACATACCCTGATAATCCTGATAGTCTGTTTTATAATTGGCTAGATTATT
>Ga0209417_1000954_pt1 | contig 58216 bp, 40 predicted proteins | sample RifGroF2_FD_184002 | JGI IMG/M metagenome (GOLD analysis project Ga0209417, IMG submission 184002) | Groundwater microbial communities from Rifle, Colorado, USA - Groundwater F2 (SPAdes) (version 2) | ecosystem: Environmental > Aquatic > Deep subsurface > Groundwater | place: Rifle, Colorado... | reverse complement strand
AGTATTTTTCAACTGGCAAAATCAAGAGCTCGTGGTTATAAAAATATTGCTAATTTTATGAACATGATCTATTTTCTAGGAAATGAGTTTAAATTCTCTTTCCACTAATAATGTCGAATAACCATAATTTACATAGATATTGGAGATGTGGCATAAAAGAATGTGAACTCAAATATGTTTTTTATTTTGGTTCAATAAATGCGCTTAAAGGTACATCTTTATTTAGTTGCCCGATATAATTAAGAATTTCTTTTTTTCCTGTTCCTGTTTCTGCAGAGCTGATAAATATTTCAGGCAGACTTTCCCAGGTAAGAAGTAATCTTTTTTTATAAGCAGTAAGGTTTTTGTTTAATTCTGAACTGCTGAGTTTATCAATTTTTGTAAAAACAATAACAAATGGAATATGATTCATTCCAAGCCATTCCATAAAAGCCATGTCAATTTTCTGGGGCTCTAACCGTGAGTCTATCAGTACAAATGTGCATATTAAATTGCTTCTTTTTAAAATGTAGTGATCAATTATTTTATCCCATTTTTCTTTCGTAGTTTTTGAAACTTTTGCATAACCATACCCTGGTAAGTCAACGAGATACCATTTATCATCAATGAAAAAATGATTGATTGTTTTGGTTTTTCCGGGCTTGGCAGAAGTCATCGCAAGACCCTTTCTGTCTGTCAGCATATTTATCAGCGATGACTTCCCTACATTCGACCTGCCAATAAATGCATACTCATGTTTAACCGGCGCAGGGCATTTTTTTATTTCTGTGTTACTAATTAAGTATTCTGCTTTTTTTATAATCATAATTTTATTTTTTAACTGAATTTTCGCATGAAAAAGAACTATATATTTTAATAATTTAAAACTATTGTTAACAGTAATCCATACAAGAGATACTTCGGCAAAACAGGGTTACAAAATATTTTCAGATTTGTAATCCTTCAGTATAACTGAAACTATTTAGCTTTGTTTGCAAACTTGCCAAGTTTTAAGTATATATTACGGTGCTCTGCACCTTGGTTTCTCTATGCCTTTTATTTTTTACAAATATTAAGCGGCTCTGCCGCTGCACAACAAATTTAGCAGCAGAGCTGCGATAACATTTGTTGCAACAATAGCCACATTGTTTACAAAGGTGCAGCGCACCGGAATATTATTTTGTTTTTGATTTCAGCCACAATTTTTTGTTAAAAAAGATAAAGCAAAAATTATTTTTATACTCTTGAAAAAGGCTGATGAAATCATTTTTTTCAATTTAATTTATGCGAAAGTTCAGTTATTAATAATTCATCAATAATTTGTTTCATTATCACCTGATAAAGGTTGCTGGGTGATTGAGCGGAGTTGGAATCAATCTGCAACCTGCAACACCTCATATTATTTACCTCTTAATCAAATGCGCATGAATTTCCACAAATTTTTTAATTGATCTGTCATAAGTTCTCTCCACATCATTTGGGAAGAAACAGGCAGGTAATTCTCCCAATCGTTTATGATATTTGATACATTCACAACAAATGCCTTTTTTGTCGCAATGACTGTAAGAGCAATTGCACATGCTCACGTTTGCAGCACTGTTACAGCTTTTCATATTTTTTATTTGTGTTTTTAGATTGAAGAATTAATAATCCGATAAAAGTAAGTAATCCGTTTAACAATAGTAGTTCAAATCCGAATTTATATCCATTCAGCAATACTTCCGAATTAATATTAATGATATGGCAAATAATGGGAGATAAAATAGCAACTATTGGTACAAATTTATCTTTAACCTGCTTTTTCGTAAACAGCCCAAAGCTGTATAATCCTAATAACGGACCATAAGTATATCCGGCGATAGTAAACAGTTTATCAATAACTGCTTTGTCGTTGATACTTCTGAAAAAAACGATGAACAGTAACAAGATTATGGCAAATCCAATGTGCGTTGTATATCTAATTTTAACTTGTTTTTGTTCTGAATAGTTTTTTTTCTTGATACCAAGAATGTCAATACAGAAAGAGGTTGTAAGAGAAGTCAATGCCCCGTCTGCGCTTGGGTACGCTGCTGAAATAAGACCTATCAGAAAAACAATTCCTGCAACAGGACTTAAATAATTCAGTGCAATGCCTGGAAAAACATCATCGGTTTTTTCGAAACTTAGTCCTTTCGATGTCATGTAAAATAACAATACAGCACCAAGAACCAAAAATAAGAAGTTTACGAAAACAAGTACAAGGCTGAACGAAAACATATTTTTTTGCGCAGAACGGATGTTTTTGCAACTTAAATTTTTTTGCATCATTTCCTGATCAAGGCCGGTCATTACAATTGTTATAAACATTCCACTGATAAATTGTTTTACGAAAAAACGCTTGTCGTGCCAGTCCGTAATAATGATGTTGGACGAATCGCTGTTAAATACAGATGAAATCAACTCCGAAAAACCAAGGTTTAAATCCTGACTTATAAATATGATTGAAAGTACAACAGCCAGTAACATAAAGGTGGTTTGCAGCGTGTCTGTCCAGATAATGGTTTTAATTCCTCCTTTAAATGTATATAGAATAATCAGCCCGACGAAAATAGTTACTGTAACAAAAAAAGGTATATTCCACGCATCAAATACAAAAACCTGCAAAACATTTACAACAAGAAACATTCTCAACGATGCGCCAATGGTTCTTGAAAGCAGAAAGAATGATGCGCCTGTTTTATAAGATGCAATTCCGAAACGCTTTTCGAGATAGGAATAAATTGATGTAAGATTAAGTCTGTAATACAAGGGGAGGAGCACCGTTGCAATTATCAGGTATCCGAATAAATAGCCGAATACAACCATCATATACGAAAATTGCGTGTCTTTTACCCAGCCGGGAACGGACATAAATGTAACTCCGGACAGAGAGGCTCCTATCATACCATAGGCTACAACCATCCATGGTGATGATTTATTGCCAATAAAAAAACTTTCGCTGTTTGCTTTTCTGGCGGTTAGCCAGGTAATAAAAAAAAGAAGAACCGTGTATGCTAAAAATGTTATAAGAATTAATTGTGGCGTCATGTTTTTTTATTTGCGATGATGCCAAAATTAGAATAAAAATCAATTGTTGTGATTGTGAAAAAATGAGTTTATCAACAAAACAAAGTGAATAGTTTTAGTAGACTTTATGATTCTGCACAGGATTTATTCTTTTTTATTTTTTTCAAATACATTTTATTTTTTAGTTTTCTTTTGAAATTAAATTATGTGCGATTTGTTGGATGCTTGTAGTATACGAGATGAAAAACAAATAGAAATAAAAAAACATCGGAGAACCCAATGTTTTTTTATTACAGATATTTGTATCGTAAATTGTTCAATATTTTTTTAGCATTTCATTTAATCTGCTATTACAACTCGTTTACAGCTTTCAAATTTTCCGTTTTTTAGGAGGGTGAAAAAGTATAATCCGCTTTGCAGGTTTGAACAATTAGATGCTTGTTTGTTATTAGCCTGAAGCGAAGAAATTTTTCTTCCTGTTACATCAAAAATTTCTATTAAATAATTATCCTCAATATCTTGAGATGAAATATTGAAATTTATTTGCTGTCCTGATTTTACAGGATTCGGATATACATTAAACGCTGAATTTTCTTTTGTTGATACTTGTACTTTTGTTCCCATATCTGCGGCAGGTAAAATAACTGCATCAACCCATGCAGCATCGCTTCCTCCTGTCGCATAATAATCTTTTGAATAAACCCACTTAAACTCATGTATTCCTGAAGTAACAGGATATGCACTTCTTGACCATGCTACTTCTCCGCTCCACTCGCTTTGTTGTACATCGTCAATAAAAAAACGTAGGAAATCATAATCCTGCTCGCTTGATACTTTTTTATAAAAAGAAATACTGTCGTTCATTAATACATTAAGCGTTAAAAATAGCTCTGATGTGTTGTCCTGAGCGCTTTGAGAGTTTGGTATGCTGCCTGATTTTGCTGAGTAATCGCCCTCGTATTTTTCTGCACTATCTATTACCCAGGGCAAGTTGCCAGCACTTTCCCATGAGAACGTACTAAATCCGGCACTTTCCCAATCTTCCATTGTAAGTCCTATGGGCAAACTCATCGTGAATGTTTCATCATAGCTTCCTGCATAAAGATGGAATGTAAAATCTGCATAACTTGCGGGTAGGGCAGAGGGATCTACAGTGATATTGAATGATCCGGGATTGTTTGAATTTGCTCCGAGAACTCCTAAGTTTAAAGAATCTGTATTTATTGTAATTAAATTGTTTGAGCTTGTCAGAATGCAGTACGCTGTCGTGCTGGCTGAAATGCTGTTGTTTCTGAAACTCATCAGAAGATTATTTGTTTCACCCGGATCAAGATAATGATTGTTGTTGCCATTTGAATCATCAACATTGTTAAATCCAATATTAAAAACAGGGGAATATATCGGAACAAGAAAATTAGATGTCCATATACTGTCATTCGCATCGGTTAATATGAGCTGAAACATTACATTGTTATTGTTCGGAATAACATCTGCAACCGTAAATGTAAAGGCATTGTTAAATAAAATTGTTTCATCTGCATTAATGTTTCCGCAGGAATGTTGATTTTGTGTTATTGTAATATACGGACTTGATGAAGATAATACAGCAACAACATTTTGTGATGCCACTACTCCAACATTTTTTAATGTAATATTCAGCGTAATGTTTTCATTATATTCTGCTGTATTATTGTTGTTGCCATTTGAATCATCTATGAGCTGCGAATTACAAACAACATAGGCTCCCACGTTCGGTACAATAAGTACATTGCCAATATAAGTAACATAATCTTGAGCAGTAGCTGTAACAACAAGAGTGTCTGGCTGCGTAAGGGCAGGAAATGAAAAATTTGCCATTCCGCTGTTGCTTATTGCTGTTGCAAGAATTTCTCCGTTAAGAGAAAGGCAGACAAGCGCATCGTCATTATCGCAATTAACTGTAAATTGAGTAGAACCGATAAAAGTTACCGGAGCATGAGAAACCACCATTTCCTGTGGCGTTTTTGTTCTTATTATTAAAGAAGGGTCGCCAAAGCATGTCCATGTGTCTGCCATGTTTTCTCCATCTTCAGCATAATTATCAATCATTTTAGCTAAGCCGTTGACAGATATTCCTCCATAAGTTTGTTTCTGGTGAGTTCCCTGCGTGTGCGTTACTAAACGAACCATCTCATCCTGTCCGCACATGGGAGAATTCCAGCTTTGATTAATTGTGGACATTAATACTGCAACTGCCCCGATGGGCTTTCCACTTATGTTTGCTCTTAACCAAGCCTCGCCAAAACAGGTTTGGTTTTTAAAATTACCATTTACACAGGCTACTGAAAAAATGTAGGGTAATTTATCTATATTGTTGAGTTGATTAACATTTGTATTGTTGAAGCCTGTAGTAACAAATGAATCGTCGCTGCCATGACCCACGTAATCAATAATTCCTCTACCTGCATTTATTACATTTGAAAGAGTGGAAGCACTAGCACCCGGATCATAAATCTGGTCAACAGAAGCATATCCGTAATTAAGCAATGTATCGCGAATGAAATTCATGTGTACAATATCTGATTCTCCAAGGTCGCCAGCACCATTTCCCCCTTCATCAGAAGCTATTCCGGTTGCTATATTTAACCATGTGTCTGCATTGTCAAGATCACGTTCATAAGTTATAACTTTTTCTGCTTGTACCTGAACATGCGTAACTGTTTCTGCAGAGAATCTTCCTACAAGAATATCTGAATAATGATCACTGCCTAGTAAATAACCGTAATCTTGATCTGAATCTCCTGCACTGGTACTGCTGGTGTTTACTTGTGCATGATCGCCTACGAGAAGCAAATAGGCAAGTCCGTTCTGATTGTAATAATTGGTTACATAGGTTTTAATAGCACTGGCATTGTTTCCTATTGTGCTTACATCAACCATTTCAACAGGAATTCCTTTTTGTTTTTTCCATAAAACAAAGGGCTGCATAGCATCCATAAAAGCGCCATGACAAATTATGAGCATATTTCCGGTTTCAGCTATAGGAGTGTATTTCGATGAATTGATGTCCGTAAAATTTATGAAATGATTTTTGTAAACCGATTGAAATATTTCATTGATAACAGCAGGCGTGGAAGTCCTGTTTATTACATTAATATTCTTTGTTGCAATTTTATTAATTGATATATTTATAGACGTATAAACGCGAAGTGTTTTTGTTACAGGATTGTACTGAACAGGATATACTGTTATTGCCTGCCCTCTGAAATCCCTCATGATATATGGGTTTCCTGCTTGTACAAGTTTTCCGGGAAAAAAAGAATTTTGATTGTATTCTTCTCCGTATTCATAAGGAATTGTTTCTGGATTTATTGTACGGTTGAAAATACCCTTTGAAGGAGCGATGTTTGTGTTTTCAATATCAATAAATTCTGAGCTGATAACGGTAAATTTATAATCTTCGTTATCGGGAATAATAATGGATTTAGACAGGGAGGGCAAGTCTGGTGCACCGGATTTTTGCATTTTACTTCCATCGGGAATTTGTGGTATAAATTCGATATCGTTTGGAGTAAGCGTTTTGACTAATTTATATCCATTAATTTGAAATTGCAGGCTGATGCCATTTTGATTTTCCTTATATGTAATTTTTGATTCAGTTGTTTGATCAGGCTTGATTGGAATCCATTCGGTTGGGGCAGCAAAACATAAATTATATGCAAAAAAAATTGCAAGGACAAAGATTAATTTTGTATATTTCATATAAATTTATTTAGTGATGATTATTTTTTGTATGTATTTTCCTGAATTTATTTCAAGCGATGCAAAATATACACCTGATGGTAAGTCAAAAACCTTTGATAACTGATACGTACCGGCTGTTTGTTTTTCTTTTACTATTGAAAATATTTCCTGTCCGAGATTGTTATAAATTTTTAAAGAAACATCTGAATTCAGGTTTATAGAGTAAATAAATTCTGCCTTGTCTTTAATTAAAGAAGGAAAAACTTTCAACCAGTTTTTATCAGAAATATTATTTGTTGTAATTTTAAGAGGATTACTGATAGGAGGAAACATAATCAGGTCAATCCGTGCACAATCGCTTCCTTCGCTGTAAGAATAATCTTTTGCATATGTCCATCTCAAAGAGTGATTTCCTGTTATGATGGGGAATTTTACCTGCTCCCAGTCTAATTCTCCGCTCCATTCATCTAATTTTACATTATCAACATAAAATCTTAGAAAATCATAAGAGGCTTCACTTGAAACTTTTCTGAAAAAGGATATTGTATCCGGTGAAAGAACATTGATGTTAATAATCAAATTGGATTCCTGTTGATGATTAATGACTGCTGATTTTGCAGCGTAGACTCCTTCATAAACAGTATCCGTAACCAATATCCAGGGAAGAGTTCCTGTATTATTCCATGGGAAATATGTAAAAGTATTACTTTCCCAATCTTCCGCAATAAGACCTATCGGCAATGTGAAAGCTTTTGATGCATCATACAATCCTGCTTCTGCAAAAAAGTTAAAATTAGCATAACTTCCTGTTGATGCATTCGGACTTATTGATACATTCATATCAACATTCAAATTTTGATTTGGCGTGATACTTCCAACATAAATCGGAGACGTTAAAACAGAAACATCCGGATTTGAGGTGCTGAGCATAGCTTCAGTGATGTCAACAGCAGCGTGACCTTCATTCTTAATATTCAGGCGGACGATTGCATTTTCTCCTGCATCAAGCCTTCCGTTATTATTTCCCGTGTTGTCGTGTACAGTGTAGCTCATGATTTTTAGCTTTGGCGCATTCAGCGTAACAGTGAATGTTGAATTCCACGTGTTGGAATTATTATCTGTAATCGTAAGATTAAAAATCACGATGTGCTGATCTTCTATAAGGGATTTAACCTGAAAAGCATAAGCATTGTTTCCGGCAATACTTTCTCCTGCTGTAAAATTTCCATACGTATGCGTGTTGTCAGAAATAATAACATTTGTATCGGCTGTGGAAAGCAAGGCTGTTACACCTGTTGCGTTCTGCATTCCCACATTTTTAAGATTCAGGTTTAATTGAATGTTTTCTCCGAAATCTGCTAACTGGTTGTTGTTTCCGGCTGCATCATTTAATGTATGAGAAAGGTATGAAACAAATGGGGCATTTGCAGGAATTATGTTCAGTGTGCCTATATAGGGCTTTCTGTTTTGTTTTGTTGCGACTACATCGGCAGTACATGGACTCGAAAATGCAGGGAAATTAAGTTGCACAAGCCCGGAGGATCCTGCAAGTTTAGCGTCTAGTAATACATTATTTAATGATATTGCAACATACGCATATGGTTCTGTTATAACATCTAATGAAGAAATTCCAACAGGCAGAGCACTTGCATGGCTTATTGTCAGAGATGGCGGAACAGAAAGATAAACCATTAATGAAGGATCGCCCATGAGATGGTAAATTTCCCAATAGTATTGTGTTGCTCCTCCACCTTGTGCTACAGCCAGATTTCCGGAGTAAATTATTTGTCCTCCTGTAATGTACCAGCTTGATTCAGGTTCGCCATTTTCGTGGAAAAGACAATCATACGCGCCTAATTTGGTCGCATCATAAGTTGGATTCACGGTAACTGTTTTTGCACCTGTGCCCCACCAGTAATCTTCAGACCAGTATGAATTATTTGATGCGCCGATATATCCAATCGCTCCTTTGTTTTGCGCTCTAAGTAAAGCTTCGCCGAAACAGGTTGCTACTTCAAATTTATTTGTCTGGCAACAATTCCCTATCATCAACGGGTATTTGCTTGCGTTGGTAAGTCCGGCAACATCATTGTTTGTAAAAGCAGGATCAACCCAACCATCAGAACCCCCATGGGCAGTGTAATTTGCAAAAGCAACACCTTTGCTCACATCTGAAATAATAAGTGCGGCACTGCTCTGCGATGCAGGATATAAATAGGTGTGTGATAATAAGCCGTGTGCTGCGTTAAAATACATTTCTGTCCCATAATTTATTTGCCCGTTTCCATAAGTAGGAGCATTTCCGGCATCTACACCTGAAACCATAACAACTTCATTAAGAAAAGCAGGGTCGGGAAATAAATATTGCTCATACTCTAAGGTTTTTTCAATTTGAGACTGTAGATCGGGAACAGTGCTTGCCGAAAATCTTCCGTAGTAAACATCGGGAATGTAATCACTGGTGCCATCGTAAGTGCTGTAATATAAATCTGTAACATGTCCACTCATTTGAAAAGCAGGAACCTGAGCCACATCACCCACAAATAAAATGTAACTTGGAGCAGGATCCTCTGTTGTAGCAGATGTATAGAGACCTTGTAAATATGTTTTTATCGTTGTTGTTGTATTTCCTACAGCCGGATTGTCGGTATAAGCCTGAATAACCTTAAAACCTTTGCGTGTCTTCCATTGAACAAAAGGCTGAAGTGCTGTCTGGAACATAGGATCGGCAACAATTACATATTTTACAGGATACGTGGTAATTAAATCTTTTGTCGAGGGCTCTTCGTAGTTTATTAGTTGTTTTAAATTTTTATTGAAAAGAGGGGAGGCGTATTTATTTTTCTCAACATAGGTTCTGGATAGGTTTGGATTTACAAATTCAATTTCAATAATAAGATTATTGTAAACTTCAATAATGTTTTTTACCGGATTATATCTAACAGGTTTTATATTTAATCTTCCTGTCTGAACACCGCGCATTACTCCCAGTATATCTGCATCAACAAGAGGCGTGTTGTTAAAATCATCGTATTTATAAAACCACTCTTCAAAATGAAAAGGAACTTTGTCGGGGTCATCACTTTTTGACAGAGAAGGCTGTGCAGGAAATATTTTCTTTGCAGTTTCGTCTTCATTTATTTGAAAAGTTTCTTTAACGAAGCTGATAACTTTGATTTTAAATTCTGCTTCAAAAGGGACTTCAATAAGCTTATGCAACACGGGTAATTGAGGATACCCGTAATCTTTATTGTAGGCATAACCATCAATCTGAAGTTGTGAAAAAATCTGGTTTTTGTGTTTTATATCCTGCAATGAAATTTTGGAAATATTGCTGATGATTTTCAGATGTGTTTCAGTGCTGTAAAGAATTTTTGTTTCTGTTTGAGGATTATTTGTTTTTATTATTCTTTGTGCATTTACATAAAACGAAAGAATAAGGCAGATTAAAGTAATTTTTATTTTCATATTATCTAATGTGTATTATTTATATTTCTTAGACTTGTAAAAGATATAAAAGGTTGCTTAATCGTTTTAGATTTTGTTAAAGATTCTGATATTCTTACTATTAATGAATTAACCTATTTTTTCTCTCTTAATTTTTTAATTCTTAATTAAAATAATATATATTTTCAAAAATAGTTTAATTTTGAAGTCAAGTATCTTTTTTAACATTATTTTAATAATTTTGAATTAAATTTTTTATTAAAGAACAAACACTTCATATTATTTCATTTGATATTCCCTATCCGCCGGATTATGGGGGAATCATTGATGTCTTTTATAAAGTTAAAGCTTTATCTGATTTAGGTGTGTCTGTACATCTTCATTGTTTTGAATATGGACGAAAACATTCTGAAGAATTAAAAAAGCTGTGCAAAGCTGTGCATTATTATAAACGGGAAACAGGCTTGCCTTATGTTTTTAATACCTTGCCATACATCGTAATAACCAGAACATCGAATAATTTACTTCGTAATTTATTAAAAGATGATTATCCGATTCTTTTCGAGGGGCTGCATACATGTTTTTTTCTTCCTCATCCTGACTTAAAAAACCGTATTAAAATTGTTCGCACTCATAACGTGGAACATGAGTATTATCGCAGTTTATACGAAGTAGAAGGCAATCATTTCAACAAGCAATATTTCAGAATGGAGTCAAAAAAACTTAAGCGTTACGAAGATGTTTTAGCTCATGCTTCTGCTATTGCTGCAATATCTCCCGATGATTTCAACTATTTTTCAAAGAAATACACGAATACATATTATATTCCAGCGTTTCATTTTCATGAAAAAGTTGAGATTAAAGAAGGCTTTGGAGCGTACGTGCTCTACCATGGGAATTTATCCGTTAACGAAAATATTCAGGCTGCATTATATTTAATAAAAGAAGTGTTCAGTAAGATAAATGTGCCTTTCAGGATAGCAGGCAAAAATCCCGACAGCGAAATACTAAAAGCAGCGCAAGAGTTTATCCATATCAGTGTTATCAAAAATCCAGGCCGTAAGGAGATGGATGATTTGATTGCCAATGCCCATATTAATATTCTTCCGACATTTCAGGATACAGGAATAAAATTAAAATTGCTGAATGCCATGTTTTCAGGCAGGCATTGCCTTGCAAATTCATTGATGGTAAGGAATACAGGTCTTGAGCAAATTTGTTCCATAAAAAATAAGCCGGATACAATTATCAGAGAAATAAAAAAACTTTTTAAACTTCCGTACTCTAAAAAATTTATAGAAGACAGAAAACGAGTATTGTCTGATACGTTCTCCAATGAATCCGGCGCCAAAAAAATCATTGGGCTTTTGGGTTTTTAGATTGGGTTAAAAGTATAGGATTGGTTAAAGGGGATTTGTTTGATAGCGAAGCAAGCAGGTCTTATGAAAATCGTTGTACAATTAATCAAAACAAATGTTTTATTGATGAAAAAAATAGTGTTAAAACATTTTCATCCGCATAAAATTTTGTAAATTTGAAAAATAATATGTCCATAAATTATGAATGATAAAATAGGTATATTCTCATTTTTTGCTGGAGCTGGTTTTTTAGACTTAGGCTTTGAAAACACTAAACGTTTTGAAACTTTGTTTGTAAATGAGTACCATAAATCTTTTGCAAATATCTATGCTTCTGCAAGAATAAAACTTGGAATATCTCCTCCTCAATTTGGTTACCAAGTTGCTGATATTACTGAAAATCTTACAAACTTAAATTCACTTTGGTTACTTGAAAATATAAAAGAAGCTCGTAAAAATCGTAATCTGATTGGTTTTATTGGTGGTCCACCTTGTCCAGATTTTTCTGTTGCTGGAAAAAACAAAGGTCAAAATGGAGAAAATGGTAAATTAACAGGAACATATATTGAATTAATTTGCAGAGCCAAACCCGATTTTTTCTTGTTTGAAAATGTTAAGGGGCTTTACCGAACTGTTAAACATAGAGTTTTTTTTGAATCAATTAAAACTAAATTAATTGCTGAAGGTTATTATATAACTGAAAAGTTAATTAATGCTATCGAATTTGGGGCACCTCAGGATAGAGAACGAATTATTTTAATAGGGTTTCAAAGAAATGTTTTAGGTGATTTAGGCTTTAAATTAAATGGTTCTCCAATAATTAAGAATTTTAACTGGGATAAAAATACGCTCTATAAAGCGGAAAAAATTTTAAATCTTAAATGGCCAAGATTAGAGAAATTCATCAAAGATTCTGTAACACTTTGTCCTACAAATTTACCAATTGAACTTACAGTAGAGCATTGGTTTAAAAAAAATAATGTAGAATATCATTTAAATTCAAAGCACTTTTTTACACCAAGGGCTGGATTGGAAAAATTCAAAATTATTGATGAAGGTGATGATTTAAAAAAATCATACAAACGGTTACATCGTTGGCGTTACTCTCCAACAGCAGCATATGGTAATAATGAAGTCCATTTGCACCCTTATAAGGAAAGAAGAATATCGGCAGCTGAGGCTCTTTCATTACAATCCTTACCTAAAGAATTTGAAATTCCTGAAAATATAACATTAACAGATATGTTTAAAACAATAGGAAATGGTGTTCCTTACTTGGCTGCAAAAGGGCTTGCTAATAATATCATTGACTTTATTTATAATAATGAAATTAAAGAATTAAAAACATCTTATGCAGAAGCTTACAGCAAGTAATATTGTCGCTTATATTAATCAATTAGATAAAAAAGCAACTTATAATTACTTAAACCCTAAAAACAAAGGTCTTATTGAAATTGTAGAGGTGGAAATGCCCGAAGGACCAATTAGAATAAAAAGATGGGATTCTTCAAAAGGCGAAGTTTCACAGAATAAAAAAGTAGAGCCTATTTCTTCCGAATTAATTTGGCGAATTGCAAATGCTTTTACTCCAAACCAACCGATTAATTTTGACAGAGTTTTAGGAGGAAGCTATAATACACGAAGCGTATTAGAAGCTTTGCTGGCTCATACTCCTCTATTTCAATTCTGTTATCCGGGTCGTATTGAAACTACTGGTGGTTTGCCTACTATTAAAAGAGGACATAAACATTTAATGTGGACACCTGATAATCCACATAAACAAGGTGTAATAAAAGAAACGAAAACTGAAATTGTAATTTCAGAAGTACCATCACTTGAAGCATTTTATGATTCTTTGGTTTTACCAACTGACCTAAAAACAACAGAATTAGATATAAATATTCAACGAAGACACGCACAAATTCAAATTGCTTTGTATTTTATAGGACATCAATTAAGTTTTAGGACATGGATTGCACAGAATGATAAAGGAATTTTGTATCAAAATAAAAAGTTAGGAGAATTTGATGGAATAATAGTTTCATTGAAAGACGAAAAACTGATGTCTGCCTACGATGATGCAATTCGTGCAGCATTATTGATAGATTGTATTTGGTTTAAAAATGGTAAACTAATGCCTGCAGTAATGGAAGTAGAACATTCTACTGGTGTAACAAGTGGATTATCACGAATGAAAAATTTTAAAGATAAATTTCCTCCATTTCCTACTCGTTATGTAATTGTTGCACCAGATGAAGATAGAGAGAAAGTCATCAAAGAAGCTAATAAACCACAATTTTATGATTTAAATACTCGTTTTTTTTCATATTCTGCTGTTGAAGAATTATATGCACTTTGTCAAAAAAGGAAACTTAAAGGAGTTACAGAAGAATTCTTGGATTGCTATATGGAACCTATCTTAATGAATTAATAATGGATCTCAAAAATTTGTTCTAAAAAAGCATACTTATAAGAATTGTGTCGATTATAATTGAATTTTTTATGTTTTTTAGTTGTACATCGCTCAAGCGACCAAGCAGCAAAATTTTCACGTAAAACGCCTATTTTGAAACATTGTAGATGTTTTATTATTTTGTCGGACAGTAGCGTGAAATAAAAAAAATAATTCCCCATATACTACAAAAAGAATTATTTCGTTTTAAAAAATCGAAAAAAAATTTAAAATTTCTTTAGGAATATTTTATTTTTGCATCTCTGAAAAAACTAAATTTTTAAAAATATGAACGGATTCGTTGATATAAAAGAGTTAAACGAGAGAATTCAACAGGAAAGTGCCTTTGTTGACATTCTTACAATGGAAATGAACAAAGTTATTGTTGGGCAGAAACCATTGATTGAAAACCTGCTTATTGGCTTGCTCTCTAACGGGCATATCCTGCTTGAGGGTGTTCCCGGTCTCGCGAAAACATTAGCAATTAATACGCTGGCGAATTCAATTGAAGCGAAATTTAACCGTATTCAGTTTACGCCGGATCTTTTGCCTGCCGACCTTATAGGGACAATGATTTATAGTCAGAAAGACGAAAAATTTATTGTTAAAAAAGGACCTATTTTTTCTAATTTTATTCTAGCGGATGAAATTAACCGCGCCCCGGCAAAAGTTCAAAGTGCTTTGCTTGAAGCAATGCAGGAAAGACAGGTAACCATAGGCGCAGAAACCTATTATCTTGAAGAGCCTTTTTTAGTGCTTGCTACGCAGAACCCTATCGAGCAGGAAGGAACTTATCCGCTCCCTGAAGCACAGGTAGACAGGTTCATGTTAAAAGTTATTATTGATTATCCTAAAAAAGAAGAAGAAAAACTTATTATCAGACAGAATATCGCTAAAACCCGCCCTTTTTCTAATCCGGTGCTTAAACCGCAGGATATACTAAAAGCGCGTGATGTGGTTCGTGATGTTTATATGGATGAAAAAATTGAAAAATATATTATTGATATTGTTTTTGCAACAAGGTATCCGAATGAATATAATCTCAGCAAATTTTCAACGCTAATAAGTTACGGAGGATCGCCAAGAGCCAGCATCAACCTTGCTCTTGCGTCAAAAGCCTTTGCTTTTATTAAACGAAGAGGTTACGTGGTTCCTGAGGATGTAAGAGCCGTTTGCCACGAAGTTCTCAGACATCGTATCGGACTCACTTACGAAGCAGAAGCCGAAAACATTACAAGCGGAGACATTATTAATGAAATATTAAATACGGTTGAAGTTCCATAGTAGTTTTCACGCTGACTTCGACTCCGCTCAGTCAGCGGAATCTGTAACTCCGCTCAGTCAGCGGAAACTGAAACTCACAACACAATTTAAAAGTGGAAACATCAGATTTATTAAAGAAGGTCAGAAAGATTGAAATCAAAACGCGGGGTTTGTCGCGCCAGATTTTTGCAGGGGAGTACCATAGTGCTTTCAAGGGACGTGGTATGGCTTTCAGTGAGGTTCGCGAATATCAGTTTGGCGACGACATTCGCAGCATTGACTGGAATGTTACAGCCCGCTTCAATCATCCTTATGTTAAAATTTTTGAAGAGGAACGTGAGCTTACTGTTATGCTTCTTATTGATATCAGTGGCTCGAAAGAATTTGGTACTGCGCATCAGCTCAAAAGAGACCAGATTACTGAAATAGCGGCAATCCTTTCTTTTTCTGCAATCCAAAACAATGATAAAATCGGGGTACTATTTTTTACTGATAAAGTTGAGAAATTTATTTCGCCCAAAAAAGGAAGATCACACATTCTCAGGATTATAAGGGAACTTCTTTATTTTAAGCCTGAAAACAAAGGCACAAATATCTCAGAAGCGTTAAGATATCTTACAAATGCTATTAAAAAGCGCTGTACTGCTTTTATTATTTCCGATTTTATTGATACCGGTTTTGAAGATGCCATAAAAATAGCAAACAACAAACACGATGTTGCCGCTTTAAGAGTGTACGATCAGCGTGAAGCAGAAATGCCTGATATCGGTTTTGTAAAAATGAAAGATGCTGAAACTTCAAAATATTTATGGGTAGATACATCTGATAAAGCAACAAGGGTTGCGTATTCGCAATGGTGGCTCGAAAACAGGAAAAAACTTGATGATATTTTTAACAAAGCCGGAGTTGATAAAGTTGCTATTCGTACCGATGAAGATTATGTAAAACCTCTTATTAATTTATTCAAACAACGTTAATGATGAAGAAGCGTAGAGAGATGTTTGGACAAATAAAATTAATAAAAAAGTATATTTTATTAATTGTCATTTCTTTTTTCTTTTTACCTGAATCGTTTTCTCAGAATACGATATCTTTTTCTGCAAAAATTGATTCTACAAAAATTATTATTGGAGACCAGATTAAACTTACACTCACTGCAAAAATTTCAGGAAAACAATCTGTCATTTTTCCTCCTATTTTGGACACAATTACAGACAAAGTTGAAATTGTAGAAAATCTGGGTATTGATACCGTTTATGCAGAAAACGGGTATCAGATACTGCATCAGAAATATCTTATTACCTCTTTCGATAGCGGTATCTATGTTTTTCGTCCTTTTAAAATATTTTTCCAGGAAGGAAACAATAAAGATTCTGCATTTTCAAAAGAATTGTATTTGCAGGTATTTACAGTTCCTATTGATACGACCAAACAGGCTATTTGCGATATTAAACAACAAATTGAAACCCCTTTTACTCTTGAAGAATTTATCAAAAGATTTTATCATTTAATTATTTTTGCTGTTGTAGTTATTCTATTAGGTCTTTTAGGGTGGTATTTATATCGAAAATATAAAAAGAAAGAGCCGATAATAAAACTGCCGGTTAAACCGAAAGAAGCTCCGCATATTGTTGCATTAAGAGACCTTGAGCGAATTAAAGCTGAAAAGTTGTGGCAAAAAAATATGGTAAAAGAATATCATTCACAGCTTACAGAAGTATTGCGTGTTTATATAGAGGGTCGCTTTTCAATCAATGCAATGGAGCAGACTACCGATGAAATTTTACAGGCTTTTTCAAATTCAGCATTGTTAGATCAGAGAAGCCATGAAGTGTTAAGGCAGATATTAACGATTGCTGATTTCGTTAAATTTGCAAAAGCAGAACCCCTGCCCGATGAAAACGATCTCAGTCTAAAAAATGCATTTTATTTTATTGACAATACATTGATGAAAGTCTCTTTGAATATAGAAAAGGAAGAGAATAATGATATGAATAAAAATTAATACGCTTAAACATTTTTTTAATTATTGATGTTAAGTTAATCGTGGAAAATATTGTTGAAGATGGAAAAAACATTTAAGCGTAACATAAGTAATAAAGTATGAATTCAGTTGAATTTGCGAATCCCGGATTTTTTTACCTGCTGCTGGTTTTGATACCAATGGTGGCATGGTATATTTGGAAGCAACGCGATATTCATGCAAGTATGCAAATTTCTTCTCTGAATGGGTTCAGTAAGGCTCCAAAGTCGTATAAGATATATTTTCGGCATCTGCTTTTTATCTTACGAATATTTGCGATTATTTTTTTAGTGTTTGTTCTTGCTCGTCCGCAATCTACAAATAGTTGGCAGGATGTTACTACCGAAGGTATAGATATCGTGCTGGCTATGGACGTATCAGGAAGTATGCTTGCAGAAGATTTCAAACCCAATCGCCTTGAAGCAGCGAAAGATGTTGCAAAAGAATTTATTGAAGCCCGGCCAAATGACAGAATCGGTCTGGTTGTTTTTAGTGGTGAAAGTTTTACGCAATGCCCGTTAACGATTGATCATGTCATTTTGATTAATCTGCTTAAAGGAATAAAAAGCGGTATGATTGAAGATGGAACAGCAATCGGAACAGGACTTGCAAATGCTATTGCGCGAATTAAAGACAGCGATGCAAAAAGCAGGGTTATTATTCTTATGACAGACGGAGTAAGTAACATGGGGAATATTGCGCCTGTTACTGCTGCAGAAATCGCAAAGACATTTGGCATCAGAGTTTATACTATTGGCGTTGGGACAAAAGGTCTTGCTCCTTATCCGATGAAAACACCATGGGGAACAACACAATATCAAAATATGGAAGTTGAAATTGATGAGCCTGTTTTACGAGATATTGCCGGTCTTACTGATGGAAAATATTTCAGGGCTACTGATAATAAAACGTTGAAAAATATTTATAAAGAAATTGATAAATTAGAAAAAGCAAAAATCAATGTAACAAATTACAGTAAGAAAAAAGAAGAATTTTTATTTTGGGGATTACTTGCTGCCTTGATGATCTTGCTTGAAATATTATTGAAAAATACATTACTTAAAAATACGCCATAAACAGAGTATGTTCAAATTTGGAAATCCATATTTTTTATACGTACTGCTAATAATACCAGTATTAGTAATACTTTTCTTGCTTTCTAAATATTTGAAACGCAAATCTCTTAAACGTTTTGGCGATGCTTCGCTTATTTGTATTTTAATGCCCGATGTTTCTGTTGCAAGACCTGCCGTGAAATTCTTCTTCGTTTTATTTGCGCTTGCCTCTGTTATTTTTGCGCTTGCCCGACCACAGTTTGGTTCTAAGCTAGAAAAAGTCAGAAGAGAAGGTATTGAAATTATTATAGCGCTGGACGTTTCAAACAGTATGTTGGCCGACGACATCAAACCAAACCGCCTCGAAGCTTCTAAGCGGGCGATTTCCAAGTTAATTGAGAAATTAAAAAATGATAAAATAGGACTTATTATTTTTGCCGGTGATGCTTATGTTCAATTGCCCGTAACAACAGATTTCGGAGCTGCAAAAATGTTTCTTTCCACGATAAATACAAATTACATTGCAAAACAGGGTACTGCTATTGGCTCCGCTATTAAACTTGCAAAGGAATCTTTCAGTCAGGAAAAAAATAAAAGTCGTGCTTTAATAATTATTTCCGATGGAGAAAATCACGAAGATGATGCAATGGCCGCGGCTCAGGAAGCGTCAAAGGAAAATATCGTGATTCACACCATTGGTATGGGATTGCCTCAGGGAGCCCCTATTCCTGTTAGTGAAAGAATAACTTCCGATTATAAAAAAGATAACGAGGGAAATGTGGTCATTACAAAATTAAATGATGTGGCATTGCAACAAATAGCGACTACTGCAAACGGAATTTATGTGCGCGCAAGTAATTCCACTTCCGGACTTGATAAAGTTTTTGATGAAATTAATAAAATGAATAAAGAATTAATTGAATCAAAAGCATATTCCGATTACGATGACCGCTTTCAGTATCTTTCTGCGCTGGCTTTAATCTTATTACTTTTAGATTTTATAATTCTTGAAAGAAAAAATAGGATTTTGAATAAAATAAATCTTTTTAAATCATCTGTTTTTGATACATTTCAGAAAAATAATAAATCATGAAATATTTTCTTGTTATATTATTATTGTCAACCGTAATCATTTCTGCATGGTCACAGAGTGAGCGTCCCTACATCAGAAGCGGGAACAAAGCTTTTTATAAAGCATCCGAAAATCCCAAGAAAATAGATTCTTTAAAATATAAAGATGCTGAACAGGAATTTAAAAAAGCATTGGATGAAAAACCCGATAGCTACGAGGCTACCTATAATCTTGGGAATTCTTTTTATAAACAACAGAAATTTCAGGATGCGATTACTCAATACAAAATAGCCGCGAATAAAAACCTGCCGAAACAAGAGAAAGCATGGACATATCATAATATGGGAAACTCCCTGCTTCAATCCGGGAATTTAAAAGAATGCATTGATGCTTACAAGCAGGCATTAAGAGTTAATCCCAATGATAAGGAAACAAAATACAACCTTGCTTACGCACAGAACATGCTGAACAAACAACAGCAGCAGCAAAAGCAAGATCAAAATCAGGACAAGAAAGATCAGCAGGATAAAGATAAAGATCAAAATAAAGACAAGCAAGATCAAAAAAATCAGGATAAGCAGGAGCAGCAGAAACAAGATCAGCAAAAACAAGATAAACAGGAGCAGCAAGAACAGAAACAAAAAAATGATCAGATTTCTAAAGAAGATGCACAACGTATGCTCGATGCCCTACAAAACGATGAAAAGAAAACACAGGAAAAATTGAAAAAACAGCAACAGGTACGCGCTCAGAAAATAAAAATTCAGAAAGACTGGTAAGCTGGTGTCTGAGCGAAGTCGAAGACACCAATTACCTCAAAACCTCCCCAAGAACTTTCTCTAACTCATCCCCCCTTAAATTTCGGGCAATGATTTTACCATTTTTATCCAATAGAAAATTAGCAGGAATTCCTTGTATTGCGTAAAGTTTAACAACCGGAGAATCCCAATACTTTAAATCACTTGCATGCTTCCATGTTAACTGGTCTTTTTTTATTGCAGACAACCATTCATCCTTTGATTTGTCGAGAGACACCTGAAATATTTCAAAGTTTTTGTTTTTAAATTTCTGATAACATTTTACCAGATTTGGATTTTCTTTTCTGCATGGAGCGCACCAACTTGCCCAGAAATCAAGAAGAACAAATTTTCCTTTATATGACGACAAAGTAACAACATTCCCATCAGCTCCGGCAAGCGATATTTCAGGAGCAATTTCACCTGTTTTAATACGGGCTTCTCTTAAATCCTGTTCTTTTTTCTGTGAAATATACTGCGCCATGAATGAACTTAATGCTGCTGTATATTGCGATTTCGGATGATACAATCTCATGCACGAATCTACATACTGAAAAACCTTAAAATCTTGTTCGGGAGTTAAAATGTATTCACGGGGCGTTATTTGCTGATGCAATGCCATGTAACAAACAAGTGATTTCTTATTTTCCTGTATAAATGAAATTAAAAATTTTTGTTCATTTTCCATTAATTTTTTACTTGCAGTATTCAACACCATCATGATAGAATCAGCCTGAGAAGTTTGATAATACGCGCGATAAATTAACCCGAGAGAATCCATCTGCTCAAGGCTTTCTAATAAATGACGGTGCATTTTTTGCAAAAGCAAAGAACCTTCGGATCCTTCCGTTATAACAGTTTTCTGAATGTCTTTCGCATCGGCTGAGATTAAAATCTTATCCGTAGAATCTATAAGAAGATAAACAAATTCTTTATCCGATAAGTTTATCATAAAAAAAGAAGGACCATCTACTTTGCCATCGAAAATGAAATTTCCTTCTTTATTGATTATAGCAGAATCAATCTTTTCTAACCTGTCAACTAATAATTTGTTAAGAAAAATTTTTCTCCCTTCAGCATTTTTAAAAGCGCCGGTTATTTCATATCCGTTTTGCTGTGTGCAGGAAATTAAAATGGGGATAAGGAATAAAATTACAAATATTTTTTTCATTATTTTTTTTTGGCGAAGATATAAAAGATATCATTATTGTCCGATTAAAAATCATTGAATGACCTGTATTGACCATTTTCCTGAACCTCTATGAGGTACTTAAAACAGGAGTCCCGACTTATCGGGATGACTGATTTTTCAGGTCAAGCGTAACGATGAAATTGATGTTTTCTTGCAGGCACTAGAGAAACAGAATAGATTTTGTTAATTGAGCAAAAATTCATTAATATTGCACCGCTAAAAAATATAAAGTATAATGACGCGCTTAATTTATTTATTGCTTGCTATAATCGGAACATCTTTTTTGCTTGTTTCCTGTCAGTCAACAAATGAAAAAAAAGAGCAAATTTCAACCGATGTTGTGAATAATCCACAGACAGCAAATGGAAATGCATCAATGGATAATCTTCCTAAATTTGAATTTGCGAATAAATCTCACGATTTTGGAATTATTATTGAAGGCGAAAAAGTTTCCTACACCTTCAAATTTAAAAATACGGGTAAATCGGATTTAGTTATTTCATCCGCCAAAGGAAGTTGTGGCTGCACTGTTCCCAAATACGACAAAGAGCCCATTGCACCGGGAAAAGAAGGTTATGTTGAAGTAATTTTTGATAGCTCTGGAAGAAACGGAATGCAGAGTAAAACAATAACTTTACAGGCAAACACGCAACCCAATGTTGAAGTTTTAACCATTTCCGGAGAAATAGTGTCTCCAAAAGATAAAAAATAGTAACTAACATTTCTCACTTCAAATAATAGAATAAGAGATGTTTTGCTAACAGATGCCTGTGCGATGGATTGGCCAAACAGCGGGCAATGAAGTGGAGGGAATTTAAAAACGATTAGGGACATGACAAAGTGGCTTGACATTTGGCTGAGACAAACTCTACAGATGCTCATGTATAAGAGAAACCAATGTTTGTTTCAGGCTCTCTTTGCCAGATGTCCCTTGAGTTTTTAAAGGGCGGGGAGGAGCATTGTTTGGCCTTGATTTCCTGCCAGCCCCCGCAGTTGCAACAAGGGCAGGCTGGTTTGGTAACTTTTTTATCAAAAAAAAAGTTTCAAGAAAAATAAAATATTAATAAACGTAATTAAGACTATATTTTTCAGCTTAATTACCAAGTGAGAAATGTTAGATAGTAATTAATCCTTAATTTTTATATGATGAATAATTTGTTATTAGTGTTGGCACAGGCTGGTGGACAAAGTCCTTATGCTTCTTTGATTTTTTTAGTTCTTATCATTGTTGTTTTCTATTTCTTTATGATTCGTCCTCAGATGAAAAAACAGAAAGAACTGAAAAAAATGAGAGAATCTCTGAAAAATGGAGATAAGGTAATTACCTCAGGGGGTATCTATGGTAAAATAATTGAAGTAAAAGATAATGCAATTATCGTTGAAATTGATGCAAATGTACGTATAAAAGTTGATAAAAATTTCGTACATGTTGACGCTGCAAGCATTCCGCAGCAAAAATAGCTGACATCTTTTAATGACAGAGTTCCAAAAGTTACATAAAGAAAAATACATCATTGATTTTACGTTATTTAAAAATCACGCTTCATTCTTTTAACCGTAACAGAGTTAAAATCCGAAACAGTCTGATTGTATTTTTTATTTTTTTATGTATTTCAACGGGTATCTGGTTTATTAATGCGCTACGTAAAAATTATATTAGTGCTTTAGCTTTTCCTGTAAAATTTGTTAATTTTCCTAAAGATAAATTATCTGTTGGAGAATTGCCTGCTTATATTTATCTTAACATCAAAAGCAGTGGATATATTCTTTTGACATATCGGTTTTTCCATCCATCAAGCCCTGTTGAGATTGATATGAAAACCTATCCCATTTACCGTCTTTCAGATGCAAACCCAAAGCATTATCTGCTTACAAGTTTAGTAATGGAAGACATCGAAAGACAAATTCCAAACGAAGTTAAAGTCCTCGACATCAAACCAGACAGTATTTATTTTCTTTTCGACAAGGTCTTTACAAAAAGAGTACCCATTGTTCCCTCTGTTAAAATTGATTTTACAAAACAGTATTCTTTCAAAGATATTCCTGGAGTTAATCCTGATTCAATTGATGTGTTTGGACCAAAAATTTTAACAGACACACTGCAATTTGTTAAAACAATACCATTGCATTTAAAAAATATAAACAAGACAACAGAAAAAAGTATCGAATTACAAAAAATCTACGGACTTTCTTTTTCTGTAAAAAAAGTAACCATTAATGTTCCCGTTGAAAAATATACCGAAGCATTTGTCAATATTCCTATTGAAACTAAAAATGTTCCTGACAGCCTTCAGCTTAAAGTGCTTCCAAACTTTATCCATCTTTCCTGCAGAGTGGGATTAAGTAATTATGATAGAATTAAACCCTACTATTTTAAAGCAACTGTTGACTTTTCTGATTTGAAAGACAAGAACCTTAAAAATTTAAAAGTTCAACTTGACGAATATCCCAGGATGATTTCAAACATTAAATACCAGCCACAAAAAGTTGATTTCATTATTAAAAAGAAATAAAATAAATATGTTTATAGTTGGTATTACCGGTGGTATTGGAAGCGGAAAATCATTTGTCAGTGCTATATTTCGCCATCTTGGTATTCCTATTTTTGATGCTGATTCAGAAGCAAAATTGTTAATGAGCAGGAATCTGACTGTAAAAAATAAACTAATCGGAGTTTTAGGAAAAGATACTATTTTACAAGATGGTAGTCTGAATAAAAAATTTATTGCAGCTATTATTTTCAACGATAAATCAAAATTACAGGAAGTTAATAATATTGTACACCCGGCAACATTAAATGCTTTTAAAAATTGGGCGCAAAATCAGAAATCAAACTATGTTTTGTTTGAATCTGCAATCCTTTTTGAAAGCAAAAGCAATGAAGTTACAGATGTTGTTATTACAGTTACTGCCCCTGAAAATATAAGGATTCAAAGGGTAATAAAAAGAGATGGTTCAATAAAACAGAAGGTTCTCCAAAGAATGAACCAGCAATGGAGTGAAAATGAAAAAAAAGGAAAAGCAGATTACATTATTATTAATAATGAAAAAAAAATGCTTTTACCCCAAATTCTTAAAATACATACATTAATTAATAAAAAAAGAAGTGATAATTTTTGAAAATGAAATTCATTATGTGTTGTCTTCAATTGCAGGTTATAGCTCGTATAGCATAATATCCTGATACAACTTGCAACCTGGGTTTCGACTCCGCTCAACCTGCGGTTAACTTGCAACATGCAACCTGCAACTATTTAATAAAGATTATCCTTTTCATGTTAAAATAAACACTATGGCAAAATTTGCAAAATGGATAGCAGGCGGCTTAGGCTGGGCTTTTTTCGGACCAATAGGCGGATTGCTTGGATTTGCTATCGGTACAATGATTGATGGAGCGCAGATTACAAACAACCAGACTACATCTGTAACTACAAAAGGCGACTTTGTTGTGAGCCTTCTTGTACTTGTTGCTGCTGTAATGAAAGCTGATGGTAAAATACTGAAATCAGAACTCGACTATGTAAAAGATTATTTTGTAAAAAGCTTTGGTAAACAAACTGCTGTTGAAGCATTGAGAATGCTAAGAGAATTAATTGGAAAAAATATTCCGGTTGAAGACGTAAGCAATCAGATAAAAACCAATCTCGATTATTCCTCAAGATTACAATTGCTGCATTTTTTATTCGGAATAGCAAATGCCGATGGAAAGTTACATCCCAGCGAACTTAACCTCATTGACAGAATTGCTGTTACTATGGGAATCAATAGTAAAGATTATGAATCTATTAAAGCAATGTTTGCCGGAGATACCAGGGGCGCATACAAAATTATGGAAATTGATCCCTCTGCTTCAGATGATGAAGTCAAAAAAGCATATCGTAAAATGGCGTTGAAATATCACCCAGACAAAGTAAGTTATCTCGGTGAAGAGGTTCAGGCTGCTGCAAATGAAAAATTTAAGAAATTAAATGAGGCTTATGATGTGATAAAGAAGGAAAGAGGAATGGCATAATTGTTGATAATTTAAAGAAAAAAAAGAGTATTAATCCTTCGCAAAAATCTCTTGAATTGTATTTTTGCAAAAAAAAATAATTATATGTTAAAAGGAATTTTATCTATTTCAGGACACCCGGGTCTTTTTAAAATGATTTCTCAGGGAAAATCTTCCATTATTGTTGAATCTTACGAAGATGGAAAACGAATGCCGGCTTATGCTACATCTAAAATAAGCGCTCTTGAAGACATCGCTATTTTTACAGAAGAAACAGAAGTCCCTTTGGAAACAATTTTCAAATCAATTTTTGATAAGGAAAATGGGCAACCGTGTATTTCACACAAAAGTCAGGATGCAGATATTCGGAAATATTTTGAAACAATTCTGCCAGACTATGACAAAAACAGAGTTTATGTTTCAGATATGAAAAAAGTTTTAAGTTGGTACAATCAGTTAATTAAACACAATTTACTTGTTTTTAACGAAGAAACAGAAGAAAAGCCTGTTGAAGCTGAAATTGAAGCAGAGGTAACAGAAAAAGACTAATTATCATTGCATTTTTTGAAAAACCGGATTAATCCGGTTTTTTTGTTTAATTATTTCTTGAAAAATACATTTCTTGATATTTTTTTCTATTTTAGTAGTTTATTAATTTAAACTTACAATTATGATTCACTATAAAGAACTTGGTTTAGTAAATACCCGTGAGCTGTTTAAAAAAGCCATGGATGGAAAATATGCAATTCCTGCTTTTAATTTCAATAATCTTGAGCAAATGCAGGCTATTATAAGCGCATGTGTTGAAACAAAATCGCCCGTTATTCTTCAGGTTTCAAGCGGGGCGCGTAAGTATGCCAACCAGACCTTACTTCGCTTTTTAGCGCAGGGAGCTGTTGAATATGCTAAAGAACTCGGATATCCGATTCCAATTGTTTTGCATCTCGATCATGGAGACAGTTTTGAATTGTGTAAAAACTGCATTGATATGGGCTTTTCTTCGGTTATGATAGATGGTTCACATCTTTCATTTGATGAAAATATTGCGTTAACAAAGCAGGTTGTTGAATACGCGCATAAACACGATGTCAGTGTTGAAGGAGAACTCGGAGTATTAGCAGGTGTTGAAGATGAAGTCTCTTCTGAACACCACACATACACGCAACCTGATGAAGTTATTGAATTTGTAACCCGTACCGGTGTTGACTCACTTGCAATCTCCATCGGGACTTCTCACGGTGCAAACAAATTTACTCCTGCGCAATGCACCCGCGATGCAAACGGGATTTTAATTCCTCCTCCGCTTCGTTTCGACATTCTCGAAGAAATTGAAAAATGTATTCCCGGTTTTCCGATTGTGCTTCATGGCTCTTCTTCTGTGCCGTTAGCGTACATCGAAACAATTAATAAATATGGAGGAGAATTAAAAGATTCTATCGGCATTCCGGAAGAACAACTTCGCCGCGCAACAACATCAGCTGTATGCAAAATCAACATTGATTCAGACGGTCGCCTCGCAATGACTGCTGCAATACGCGAAATGTTTGCCAAAAAACCCGGTGAATTCGACCCTCGAAAATATCTGGGTCCTGCCCGCGATGAACTGAAAAAATTATACATGCACAAAACTGTAAATGTGCTGGGATCTGCCGGCAAAGCATAATAAAAAAAGGCTGGAAACAGCCTTTTTCTATTTCCCCGGTGTTACATTATTTATATTATATTCCTTGTCAAATTGTATGATATAAGTCTTCACATTTTCAAAACCACAGCTTTCTTTTGTTCGTTTAAAATTAAATTCTGTCTGAGTTCCGATTTTGTTAATTGTCGTATCTGCTTCAATACAATTTGGAAAACTTCTTCCGTATTTCATAAGCGCACTTCCGAAGTACAATCCTATATCATAGCCCTGAAAACTATATTTAGTGGGCTCGGAAGAAAAATATTCCCTATATTTTTGAACAAATTTTTTAACCGTATCGGAGGCATAGGAAACATTCAAAGATGTAAAATAAGTGTATTGAAGATTAAATAAATAATCCTGCTCAATGTTATCTTCTGAAGCCCAGGAAGGGAATCCCAAGACAGTGATATTATTTTTTTCAGATATTGCATTTAATTTATTTAATACGGCAACAAGAAAAGACTCTCTAATGGATGGAATAAATATAATATTGTCAAGATCCTTATCCAAAGCCTCACGCAGACCATTAAATCCGACTTCTTTATAAATAATTTCTTTAAAACGGGCAGGATCGGATTTGAATTTAACATCAACATACTCGTATATTTTTGCTTTGAAATGATTAATAAAAGCTACTTCATCCTCTCTTCCTGTATTCACAACTATAAAATTTTTATCCTTTGAATTTGAAAAAAAGTCTGCTGCGACATCTATTTGCGTTGTATTAGTTGCATTTACCTGAAATGCATAAGGATTATTGTTTAAAAAATCAGCCGACTGTGATAAAGGCGATATTAATGGAACTCCTTTTTTTGCAGAAAAAAAAGAAAATTGTTTTAGGCTTGTGCTAAAAAATGGACCAATAATTAAATCCAATTCAGAGAATTCTTTTTTATCAGCAAAAGCTACTAAACGAGCAGAATCTTTGTTTGTATCATACGTAAGAATTTCAGCATTAAATCCTGCTGATTTTAATGAATCCAAAGCAAGCAAAAATCCCTGGTAAAACTCAAGAAACTTAATAGACTTAGGATGTATTGGAGGTTCTTCGTCTTTTTTTCTTCCGGCTTTTAATGTGTATCCTAAATTAAGATTAATATAGAAAGGTGCGAGAAAAGCTATTTTAAATGGAACAGCATTCGATTTGTAATCAAAAGTACCGCAAGGCTTAACATCAGGTGGAGCAAGTTTTTCTTCTTTACCAGAGAGGTCTTTTACAACAACAGGCGTAGTAATTGTGTCGGTTTTAATGGATTCTGTCACCTGCTTTTTTTCATTTACAACTTCTTTTATTTTCTCTTTATCTGCTTCTTCTTTTTTCATTTCGTCAAGCTCAATGCGACGCTTTTCGTCAAGCTCAATGCGACGCTTTTCAGTCTCTTCTTTTTTCTTATCTGTTTCCTCTTTTTTCTTATCCGTTTCTTCTTTTTTCTTATCTTTATCTGTTACTATTTTTTCTGATTTATTTTCATTTTTTTTCTTTGTCTTAGGAATAATTAACTTTTCATCTTTGCGAAGCCCCCTGCTTTTAAGCTCTGGATTTGCTTCATACAAATCATCAATGGTAATATGATATTTTTTTAATATTGCATTGATGCCTTGCCCCTTTTCTACTGTATGATAAACTACACCATCTTTATCAGAAACTTTAGATTTTTCTTTATTTATAACATCGCTCTGGGTATCTTTTTCTTTACCTTTTCCCTCTTTCTTTTTAGCGATTTTCAGTATCATGTCTACTTTCAAACCGTCCTCAACAGAAGGATTTAATTTAATAAGATCATTTATTTCAACCTGATATTTTTTTGAAATTGAATATAAAGTTTGACCTTTTTCAACAGTGTGGTAAATAAAGTTTTCTTTGTCTTCAACCATAGGAATTTTAAGCACCTGATCGGGCTTTACCCCATCCATGGCGGAGGGATTTTCAATAACAATATCTTTAGGTAGTACGTTATATGCCTTACTCAAAGCTTGTAAGGTTTCGCCTTTTTTAACAGTATGCAGATAATACTGTTTGCCGTCAACCCAGGTAATTCTTTTGGAAATCTTAACTTTTCCATCTTTTTGTGCAAAAGAAAAATTACCCGATGAAAGTATAAAAAAAAGAATTATCAGGCTTTGTATAAATATTCTGAAATTGCGGTTCATATAAGCAATAACATATTACATTAAGATTGAAAAGAATATAATAACTACAAACCTAAACTTTTTTTTATTATTAGCAAAATTCTATTTTTTGTATTAATATTGAGGATAACCAAGGCTTCCTACTTCTTAGCCTGCCAGACTGCGTCAAGCAGGCAGGTCCTTAATCCTTAATCCTTAATCTTTAATCTTTAATCCAATATTCCCGCAAACCTGTGAGGATAGCCATCGCACTTGCCGACCTACAATACCTCACAGGATTACTTTCTTCTATTTACTCCAACTCTAATATTTATCTCCCTTTTTTTTCGCACAAAAACTCAATAAAAAATAAATATATTTCATGTATATTTTTTTATAACCTGAAAATATATAATTTTCGGAAAAATTCTTGAAATGAAAAAAATACTTATTGCCGATGATGAACCGGATATTTTAGAACTTCTACAATATAACCTTTCAAAAGAAGGATTTGAAATTCATACAGCATCAAACGGAGCAGAAGCTTTAACTCGTGCTGTTAAAATAAAACCCGACATGATTATTCTTGATGTAATGATGCCTGAACTTGATGGTATTGAAACTTGCAGAAAATTAAAAGAAATGCCGGAGTTTGCAAATACATATATTCTTTTTTTATCTGCAAGAGCAGAAGATTATACTCAAATCATTGCACTTGATGTTGGAGCTGACGATTATATAATAAAGCCCATAAAGCTAAGAGTCCTGATAAGTAAAATTAAAGCTGTTTTCCGCAGAACAGGACAAACCGACGATGATAATAAAATAAGTATCAGCGGACTTCTTATTGACAAAAATACGTATACTGTTCGATTAAAAAATAAAGAAATAGAACTACCCAAAAAAGAATTTGAGCTTTTGCATCTTCTTGCTACAAAACCAAACAGGATTTTCACAAGAGATGAAATTTACAATCGCGTATGGGGAGAAGGAATTATTGTAGGAGACCGTACCATTGATGTTCACATCAGAAAAATCAGAGACAAATTAGGAGACGAAATAATCAAAACAATAAAAGGAGTTGGATATAAATTTGAAATAAATGAATAATTCGACAAAAAGACTTGCGCTTTTAACATCAGTTACAACAAGCTATCTTATTTGCTGCGCATTTGCATTACTTTACTGGTTAGCTTATGATGAAATTAACTGGCTTGCTTTTTTTTTGGTTCTGGTAAGTTCATTTTCAATAACTTTTTTCATTTTTAAATTCACGATAGAAAATTTTATTTATAATAAAATCAAACTTATTTACAAAACGATACATACATATAAAATCAAGAAAAAAAATCATAAAAGCACGATTAAACTGGATTTTACAAGAGACATTATCTCTGATGTAAACACAGAGGTTACACAATGGGCAGAAGAAAGCAGTCAGGAAATTGAGCAACTGCGCGCAAGTGAAAAATACAGAAGAGAGTTTCTCGGCAATGTATCTCACGAATTAAAAACACCCATTTTTTCAATTCAAGGTTACCTGCAAACACTTATTGATGGGGGCATTCACGATCCGAATGTAAATATTAAATATCTTGAAAGGGCAGAAAAAAACGTGGATCGCCTTGTTAACATTGTAAGAGACCTTGATGCTATATCAAAACTTGAATCTGGAGAACTAAAACCTAATCCTAAAAAATTCAATATTATTGACCTTGTCCATGAAATTTTTGATGAACTGGAGCTGAAAGCAAAAGAAAAAAAAATAAAATTATTCCTTGCAGACTCAAGTGTAGCAACTGTTTTTGTTTATGCCGATAAAGAAAAAATAAGACAGGTTTTTGTAAATCTTCTCAGAAACTCTATATCTTATGGAAATGCAGGTGGTTCTACAAAAATCAGCTTTTTCGAGATGGATCCAAATATACTGGTGGAAGTTACAGATACAGGAGTTGGAATTGAACAAAAAGACCTTCCCAGAATTTTTGAACGTTTTTACAGAACAGACGAAAGCCGCTCCAGAGAGCTTGGAGGGACAGGTCTGGGACTTGCAATAGTTAAGCACATTATTGAAGCGCATGACCAGGTTGTGAATGTAAGAAGCACCGTAGGAATTGGAACTACTTTTGGGTTTACTCTGAAAAAAGGATAATAATGATAAATATAATTTTATGATGAAGCGAGAAATTTTAATTCTAAGTCTAATTTTTTCTGTTCTGAATATTTCAGCACAAAATAAAAAAAATATCAAAGAAAAAGAAGATGCTATTTATACAATAACTGCTATTGACAGCTCGGTGTTTACGTTTTATTATTGGTATACTGCCGAAAAAAAGACAAGTGCCAAAACTGAAAAAATAAATATCATGTCAGAAAAAATTTCTCCACAATCAATGCCTGAAGCACTCTCCTACATTAAGGAACAGCAGTCATTTCAGAATTTAGAGTTGGAGCCTCTGATAAAAATCAAACTCGACCACGATGTCGTTAAAACTGATGAAATGATTTATATGGTTGATGGAAAAGCCATATCCGGTGCAGGCAAAATTTTTTATTTTTCAAAATGTTTTGAAGGAAGTTTTATCAGAAAAGATTGTTTGTGGAAAAAGAAATAATACATACTGCTTCGCAACCGGTGTCTTCAACTCCGCTCAGACACCGATTACCGATTTCCTTGATTTAAACAGATGATAGCAAACACTAAAAATAAGAACAATAATCTTTTATATTCCATTCTCATACTTACTTTCTTTGCTTATCTCCCAAGCCTTTTCTGCGATTTCACTAATTGGGATGATGGAATTAATGTAACACAAAATCCATTCATCAGCGAATTTTCTTTTCATAATATAAAAGCTATTTTCTCACAAAGCTTTGCAGGGATGTATGTTCCCCTTACAATGATTTCATACACGTTTGATAATTTTATAGGAGGATTAGACCCATTAATTTTTCATCTGAGCAATTTAATTCTTCATCTTTTAAATATATTGTTGCTGTACAAATTGATTATTAATCTTACGAATAAAAAAAATGCAGCATTAATAGTCGCGCTTTTATTCGCCCTGCACCCGATGAATACAGAAAGTGTTGTATGGATATCTACAAGAAGCAACTTACTGTTTACGCTGTTTTATTTTCTGAGTCTGAATGCTTATATTGAATTTGTAAAACAAAAAAATCAGAAATTTTTTATTCATGCATTACTTTTTTTCTTATTATCCCTGCTCTCTAAATCACAGGCATTGACGCTTCCTGTAATCCTATTTCTTATTGATTTTTGGTTTAACAGAAAAATCAATAAAAATATATTTATCGAAAAAATTCCTTTTTTCCTGCTCTTAATTTTATTTGGAATATTGACAATTCTATTCAGAGAGGAAGCCGGACATATTAATCCTGCTGCAGCATTTTCAATTTTTGACAGATTTATTTTGTCAGCATATTCTATAGGAATTTACATCGTAAAATTTATTGCACCTATAAGACTGAATGCATTTTATCCCATTCCTGAAAAAGAAGGAATATTGCTGCCTGCTGAATATACTATCTATGCCGTTTTTGTGATAATAGCCCTGATTATTTTCGTAAAGCATTTAAATAAAAACAGAACATTAACTTTCGGAATACTTTTTTTCCTGATTAGTATTTCTGTCGTAGCTCTAAAAATTATACCATTCGGTCATCAGGTCATTGCTGAACGATACGGCTACTTATCATACGCGGGATTTTTTTTTATTGCAGGATTTTATCTTGAAAAAATATTTGCAGAACCAGTTGTATTGAAAAAAATTCATATAAATAAAATATTGTTGGTACTTCTTTTTTTCTATACAATCCTTTTAGGTCTTCAAACATTTCTGAGAATTGATGTCTGGAAAAACAGCATTTCATTATATAGTGATATTATCAGAAAAAATCCGGGGATCGCGCTTCCCTACTACAACCGCGCTCTGGCAAAAGCAGAGGAAGAAGATTATTCCGGCGCTGAAAAAGATTTAACCATGGCAATTCACTCGAAGCATTATCTATCTGACGATGTTCCTAAATTTTATTTGAACCGCGGTAATGTTTTTAAAAAGCTTGGCAAATTTGAAAGGGCATTATCCGATTACCATACGGCAACCTCTCTTAACCCTATGTATTTTGAGGCTTTTAATAACATCGGTAATTTAAAAATGACAATGAATGATTTTCAGGGAGCGAAAATTGCCTATGAAAAAGCCTTAAGTCTTAATCCTGATTTTTCAACTGCACATACACAACTTGGGATGTTGTACATTAAAAATAAAGATACAATAAATGCACTTACTTGTTTCAACAAAGCGTTAATAAGCGATTCATTAAATACCGATGCGCTTTATAACAGGGGGATTATTTTAATTTTGCAGAAAAAATTTTCCGATGCATTGAAAGACTTTTCTTTAATAATAGCTGTAGACCCTACAGATGCCCAGTCGTGGTATAATTCAGGACTTATCAAATCAAATTTAGGTCGGAATTCCGAAGCTTGTGAAGATTTACAGCAAGCTGCTCGGTTAGGATTTAAGCCAGCACAGGATGCTATGGCTGCGATATGTAAATAGTGTCAGCAAGAAAACGCCAAACATCCGCACTAGCTGGCTCAAACACCCACAGGGTGCTTGCCCTGTTACTCTCGTCATGAAAACAGTCATTTACAAAAGTAAACTCCTTGGTTTTCATGACTTCGAAAGCCTTGTATTTGACGTTTTCTTATCTGCCACTAGCACTGTCAAGCAAAAAAAGGCTGTTTTCTTGCTGACACTAAATAAATCTTTATTCAATTTTTTCACGCGAATATTTTCCGTTTGCGATATCCCAGGCCGTCGTAAAAATTAAGCGTACAATCTTCTCAAACAAATCGCTGTTCAGTGTTTCTACTTTATCAGAAGGGAGATGCAAATGCTTATAACTATTTGTAGTTACAAAATAAGCTGTTGGAATTTTCTTTTTATAAAAAGGTTCTGCATCTGCTCCGCCACCTGCCCATGTGCGTTCCGTCATTTGTTTTGAAGAAAGAGAATCCGATTTTTTCGCGAGCTTCCATAGATTCACGCTTGTTTTACCGCATCCCACCTGAATACTGTCGCCATAAGCAATGCAATCCATGTTGATAAAAGCCTGACATTTTTCAAGAGATGAAGGAGGATTCTCAACAAACTTTTTTGCTCCAAGCAAGCCCTGCTCCTCACTTGTAAACAAAACAAAATAGATGGAACGTTCCGGTTTTGTTCCGGAAACAAAAGCGCGTGCAACTTCTAATACCGCCGCACTACCAGAGGCATTGTCATTCGCTCCGGGAAAATACAGATCCCCTTGCCTGCCTACATGATCGAGATGCGCTCCAATTACAAAATATTCATCTTTCTTACTTTTTCCTTCAAGAAAACCTATAACATTTTCAGATCGCTTATTCTTTATATATTTTGAATTTACTGATAATTCAACCGATGTTTCTGTTGAAAAAGAAACAGGATTTTGCAATGAATCAATTTTAGATTTTAAGATTTTTAAATCACTTTTTGTCTCTTTCAATAAATCATCTGCAACTTTGTAAGAAATATGCAACTGAGGAATATTTTGCTCATAAAAACCATCGCCATCCATAATACTGCCAATAGGAACACCCCCGTCCCAGTTATTCGGAACAGAAACATAAAGAATAGCCAGAGCTCCATGCTTTGATGCTGTTTGCGCTTTATAACGGGTCAGCATTTCGCCCCATTCCTTGTTGTTTTTTTTCCAACCCGGATTTTGCTTAAAAACCAAAACAATTTTATTTTTAACATCTACGTCTGCATAATCATCGTAACCTAATGCTGGCTCGGAAATTCCATACCCGCAAAAAACAACATCAGCCCTTGCATGACCGGATCCGGTATTGGTTCTGAAAATATAATCCTCGCCCTGCTTGTATGTCGCGATGGGCTTTCCCGCATGCAATAACATAAAATAAAACTGATCTGAAATCTCTGTATATTCAACATTTGTAAATTGAAAATACGAACTATCGCCAACTGGAAGCAAACCAAGTTTTTTAAATTCAGAAGCCATAAATTCAGCGGCCTTGTGGTATCCGGGACTTCCGGGCAAGCGACCGTCTAATTCAGGGGAAGATAAAAAACTTACGGTTTTTAATAAATTTTCTTTTTTAATGAATGCCACATTCTGAGCCTGTGTGCAACTAAAATTTACAAGAAAAAAGAAGAGAATAAAATTTTTCATACATGAATATTTTCGAACAATTACAAAAATAAATATACCTGATAATTTCCGATATTTTTCTCTCTTTAAAGTATTTGATGAATACATTTTACTCATTCTGAAAACGATCAATTAATTGTAAAGAAAGCTTCCCTGCCTCTCCCATACTTGCTCCCAAAGCAATGAAGCCATGATCTTTCATAATAATTACAGAATGTTTTTCAAGAATTAAAATAACAGATTGAAGCAGCTCTTTAGTTCCATAAGGATAGAATTCAGAAGTGGCAGGAAGTTTCAGTGTCTTTGCAGCATCAAGTATTTCCTGACTATGTCCGTGAAAAATTGCCTGAACATCTTTTCTTTTATCATAAATTGCAAAATGGAGCATTGCTTCAGATGAGGGCTCCCTCACACCGGATGCATACACAATTCCATTTGAGAAATCACAATTTTCTACCATTACAAAGCAATCATCCTGCAAAGAACATTTCAGTCCAATTCTTGAACCTGTTATAATAAATTTATTGCTGTCAGAATTTACACGATAACTTAGATTTCCTGCTGAACCTCCATCATAAGGCGGAGCAAGACGGTATTCATCAAATTTTTTCGCCCACATCTTTAATGTTTCGAGCCTTAGATCAACAGGAATATCTTTGCTTTTAAAAACAGTACGAAATTTTACCCCTTCGTATTTTTCTGACATATTTTTATTTTTTATAACAAACGAAATAATAATTCAATAGATGTTCGATAGTGCAACAATAGATGTACGATAGATGTTCAATTGTTAGTTCGGTAGATGTACAATTGTATTTCTATTGAATTTCTATCGTATTCCTATTGTATTTCTATTGTATTTCTATCGAATTCCTATTGAACATCAATTGAGTTCCTATTGAGTTCCTAATTATTAATTTTCTCTACAACCATTTTACTCGCATCAATAATTCCTTTTTCAGTTATAATCCCCGTAATAAATTTCGCAGGTGTAACATCAAAGGCTGGATTGAAAGCAGTAGAACCGGGAGCGCTTACCAATATTTTTCGCACAATATTTTCAGCATCAGGGCCTGTTTGATACAATACTTCCTCTTCGCTTCGCTCTTCAATAGGGATGTTTTGCCCTGTTTCACATTTTAAATCAAAAGTTGAAAAAGGAGCTGCAATATAAAAAGGGATACCATATTCTTTTGCAACAATAGCTTTTTCAAGCGTGCCGATTTTATTTGCCACATCGCCGTTTGCAGCAATTCGGTCTGCGCCGACAATCATCATATCAATTTTACCCAGCGACATCAGATGCGCACCTGCATTATCCGGAATAATAACATGGGGAACATTTTCGTTTTGCAATTCCCATGCTGTAAGTCTGGCTCCCTGACTACGCGGACGGGTTTCATCCACGTAAACAAAAATATTTTTACCTGCACAATTTGCATAATAAACAGGAGACAAGGCTGTCCCAAAATCAACAAAAGCAAGCCATCCGGCATTACAATGCGTTTCAATTCTGAACCCGTCTTTGATTATTTCATTTCCGTATTCTCCGATTTTTTGCGAAGTATACGCATCGTCGTCTGCGACCTGCTGCGCTTCATGTTGAGCATCTATTGTACTTTTCAGTCCGGCAAAATAAACCCGGTTCACAGCATAAAATAAATTTTGAGCAGTGGGGCGCGTATTTTCTATTTCCAATTTTGCTTTTAACAAAAAATCTTCTTTGTTTTTTTCTGGCGTATGTAGAAATGTCTGCGCCATTGCAAAACCGGCAGCTGCTCCAATAGCTCCGGCACCGCGTACAATCATTGTTTTAATAGCAAAACATGTTTCCAGATAATTTTTACATTCAATGATTCTGAATTCAAAAGGCAGCAAATTTTGCTCAATCATAAATACACTGGAGCCCTGCATCCATACAGTTCTGTATTCTTTTCCGTTAACTTTCATTTATCTTATTTTATCTTTATTACAACTTCACATTTCGACATTTCGACACCTTGCCTACCCTGCCTCGCCGGCAGCTACCGTGTGGACACATCTTTTATCAGCTTGATTTTGTCACAAAATTTGCATAATTGTATTGTACTGTCAGATTATACATTAGTATTGCGCAAATTTTCCGCCAAAATCTTTTTATTATCATTCGTTTATACCCCGAGCTTGAGCTCGGGGTTATAAACATTCGACTCCTCCGGAGTCGTTTTTCAATATTTGTGTCCACACGGTAGCTCGCCGGCAGGCAGGCGGCAGGCAGGAGCTCAATGTTCGAAGCTCAATGTTCGAAGCTCAATGTTCGTTAAAATCTTCAAATTAATACATATTCAAACCTGTCTGCCGACAAGCTACCGTGTGGACACATCTTTTTTAATTGAGATTTTGTCATAAAATTTGCATATTTATATTGTTATGTAAGGTTAACATAGGTATTACGCAAATTTTCCGCCAAAATCTTTTTATTCTCATTTGTTTATACCCCGAGCTTATTTCGACTTCGCTCAATAACCATAGCTCGGGGTTATAAACCCGCCTGACCGGCAAGGCAGGCATTCGACTCCTCCGGAGTCGTTTTTCATTATTTGTGTCCACACGGTAGCTGCCGACAAGGCAGGTTGATTCATCTTCTCATTTTGACCACTGCTAAAGCAGGGCAGGCAAGCTCAATGTTCGTAAAAATCTTCAAATTAATACATATTCAAATCTACTTTACCAACTCCTTCAATCTTTGCACATACTCATCCGGATACAATTTCAAACCATGAATATGTTTCCCTTTTATCTCCCAAAAAGTTTTTGGTTCTGCAGCCAGCTCATGTAATTTTTTTCCCATACGAAAAGGAATAACTACATCTTCTGCACTATGAACAATCATCTTTGGAATTTTTACATTTTTAATGTGCTTCTTTGCCTTAAATTTTGAGCGCACTAAAATTTTCACAAAGGGTTTGAATAACCACGGAACAATTGCTGTAGCTATTTCATTATGTGTGGTAAATGCCCCTTCTATTACAAGCGCATCAATTTTATCCTGATGTTTATCTGTTAAAGATACTGCAAGATGTCCACCTATTGAAGTCCCTAAAACTATGATTTTTGTTTTGGCAGTATCGTTTCTTTTTTTCATGTAAAACAAAGCAGCTTCTGAATCTTTAAACAGATTTTTATGCTTAGGTTTTCCTTCTGATTTTCCGAATCCCTGATAATCTATAATAAAAACATTGAAGCCATTTTTCACAAGTGTTTCTAGCGTCGTTTTCCATCCTGAAAGGTTACCGGCATTCCCATGAAGAAATAAAATCGTAGCTATTGCTTCGCTTTTTGATTTTATAAAAAGTCCATTAATTTTTACATTATCTTCTGTATTTATCCATACCTCTTCGTATTTGAAATCGGACAATGCTAATGTTGTATTAATAGTATCCGGATGATAAAACATCTTCTGAAACGTACAGGATGAAAGGACAGAGAAGAGGAAAATAAAAATTAATAAATATTTTTTCATAACAGAATTTCTGTTGCTTTCTATATTTGTAGTTTTATGTTTTATTAAATTCTATTTCTTGTGAAAAAGTAAATTGCGATAAATACTAATTGCATTAACTTTACTTCTATGCGCTTTTAACAGCGATTTAATTTGAGGAAAAGCATTATTAAAATCTTCTTTTAGTGTTATCAGAATCTCTTTGCAAATTTTTTCATCTTCTGGCAAATTTATTTTTTGCCCTTTCAAATCTAAAGTTTCATTTAGAAAGCGGAATAAATTCATCTGATTAATATTACTAAAACTAAGACTCATTTGCTTGTTCCCTAATTTAAAATATACATCATAATGACCGAACAAATTATCAGAAATGTCTCCTTTGGGGTATTTTGCAACCCAGTCAGGTATTTTAACCGAACGTGTTTTTACTTTTTCAATTAATGATATATAATTTTTTATTTCCGAAAAACGTTCATTGATTAATTCAGTTGCATCTTCATTAGTTAATTTTCCTTTTGATTTTTTTGTAACAAGTGAATTAGATTTTTCTTTTCTATCTTGTATATATTTTGTAGCTTCATAATAAAGGTCATCAACGTCTTTTGCTGATAAACCGAGAGCATCGAAAATTAAAACATCTAAATTGCGTCTGTCTTTTTGAAGGATTTCTTCAAAAATAGTTTCCTGTTCACGTGATTTCAATGACTGTATGATTTTATTTAATTCTTTCTTTTTAGATTTTAACAATTCTGGATTTAAAATCAAAGTCTTTTCTACAACGCTTACATCTACATCGCTGACTTTTACAACCATTTGTCGTGCAAATAAATCAACTAAAAATCTAAATGTTATACTGTTCATTAATAGAAAAAGTGTATCTTCATATTCAATGAATTCATCTTTTACAGTCATGACATAATTTACTTTATCACAGAAAACTTTTGATTTTCTATTATCAATAAGCCTAAATCTCTCGCCAATTTTAGAAGGGAAAATAAAATCACCAACTACAGCATAAGGAGATAGGTCATACCATATTTTTCTATCTTTAATGGATTCTCTTTTATGAATATCTCTTTCTTCAGCATCTTCTATGTACTTTAAAATTTTATTCTTGTATTTACTGAGCTTATCTTTATTGTCTTTGCATATAACCACTCGATATTTTAATTGAGATAAATCTACATCAAGATTATGTGCTTCGTGTTGAGATTTGAAAATCGGTGTTGTATTAAAACGCTCAAATAAATAATGTTGTTGATTCATTTCACTGTAAAACCAACCGAATTTATCCCAAATCTTTTTATGAGTTGCAATATCTGAATCAAATTTTAATCCAAACTGAAGCTTGTATAAATTATCTGATAAGCTAAGTGCTTTGTCTGTTTCATCAACTAAATAAAAAAAGTCATTCGCTCCAGATTTAATACCATACTTTACATCTATAAAATGATGAAGAGGAAACAGTTTCCCTTTTCCTGCATTTATTAATTTATGATATATTGCAGGTGAACGAAAATATTGTGCGCCCCAATTTCCATTTATATATTTCCCATCAACCGTACTAAATTCTTCAAGTTCTTTTTGATTAACAATTGCAATTGAATAGTCAGAATTAGAAATGTCTTTCTTGACATTTTCAATTTCGTTTGTCCATTTTTCAACTCTTTTGATTCTATCTTTATCGCTATAGTTACCAAGTAATTTTTCATAATCATTCGTAACTTTTACAAAACGGATATTGTTTTTTATTCTCTCTTTTGAATCACTACATTTTTCGAGAATAAGGATAACTGTATTTATTAAAGCTGTTTCAAAACTTCGTGTTTGTTGATGGTCAATAATTGCAATAATCTTAAAATTGTTGAGCAAAAACTTTTGCAAGCCGGCACCAAATGAAACATCTAACCAACTACTGCTTATTACGTAACCTAATCTACCGCTTTCACGCAAAAAAGCAGCTGTGTGCATGAGGTAGTATACATAGAGGTCGCTTTGCTGGTTTATTTTTTTTATCCCAAATTCTGTTAAAGCAAGATCGCTCCAACGTTGTTTGTTTTGAATAAGTTCTTGTCGTATATAGGGTGGATTCCCTACACAAGCATCGAAAACAGGGATGGCAACTTCTTTACGGTTTCCATCTAACTTTTTTACCTTAAAATTTTTATTTGCATTTAGAAATATTAAATTAAAATGCGAGTTACTTTCAACTTTATTAAAATCGCTTTGAATAATTGTTGGGTAATTGTTTAAAGTTTTTACACTTTGTAATGATAGATTCATTGTCGCAAGAAAGGCTGGGAATGCTGCTATTTCAATACCCCAAAGCCGTTCTAATAATTGCTCATGAGTAATTTTAGGATAGTAAAATTTAATAAAATGGTAAGCGCGAACTAAGAAAGTACCTGCGCCGCATCCACTGTCAAGAATAAGTTTGGTATCGGGAGTAATACAAAAAGCATTTACAATATCAACTTCGTTCGTATTTGTGAAATGTTGTCCACGGTCGTGCTGTTCCTGGTTATCAATTAATGTATTGTATATAGTGCCAATAATATCAGCATTTAAATCATGAAAATTTAAATGACTTATTTGCTCTACATTTTGACTAAGTACAGGAAGGTAACGTTCTTCAAATTCAAACTCGTCAAGAATGGTTTCACTAAAAATCATTTCGAAATCATGTTGTAACACATCATCGAAATGTTTCCTCAGCGTTTTGTTGAGTAATTTTTTATCTCTTGATATTATTATTGGTTTTAATTTCAACTCTGGTACATCACGTTGTAGGTAGGTATAAAAAATTAGTTTTAAGAAAAGCAAATAATTCGCTAACTGACAAATATTGTAAACATCATTGCTGTCGAATTTAAAAGTAACATTAAAAATATCTTGCTCAGTTAAATATTCGCGTAATTTTTTTTGTAATTTTTTATCTTTAGAAATTCTTATATACATTGGTTCAATCATAGAAGCAGATGCTTCGAGAATGAAATTCGATAAACGATTTACAAAGAATTTATCAATACTATCCCAAGTAACTTCTTTAACGCCATGAACAATATCAGATAATTCCTGAAGAAAGAGTTTTAATTTTGGTGCTATTTCGCGTTCATATTGTGGAAGTAGGATTTCATCATCCTTCTTAATATTACTTAAAGTATAAATTTTTAATTTGCGTTCTTGTAAAGTTGTATTGGGTTTAAAGGTTTGAAAAATAATAAGCTGTCGAGGTGTACCCGTAATAAAATATTCCGCACCATTCATATTTGCTTTATTGGCTGCATCCATTACCAATTCATCATCTGATGCATCCCAACTTGCATTTTTTAACTCAATGAAAACTTTTTTACCGGAATCTATATTTGAAGTAATAATGCCATCAGAAAACTTTGCAGTTGTTGTACCTATATTTTGTTCCTGATAGATTTTTTCAAATGCAATCGTTTTATTCTCATCAATTGCCTTTTGAGCAAGGATAAATAGTCTACCTTGAAAAGTTCTTTCGTTCGCTGATTTCTTCATATTATTATAATTTAGTCTCAAAATTAGAATTTTTAACGGTACGTAAACAAAAAAATATATTTTTTGTTTTTCAGAAGGATTATTTTACCATCAAATCATTATTTGCTTGCGCTTTTGTTACAAATTTAAAAAATCTTGCCAAGCAAGCAATAAAAGAGCCAAACTTAAATAGTGTTTTAAAAACCCATTGCTCTCAAATTACAATTTATTATGCAGCTATTAAAAGAGGCGAGCATCAACCTCTATTTATTTTATTACTTTTATTTTTTTTTATATATTACAATCGTTTTTGGAGAAAATTTGTTTCTACGTACTGCAATTGATAAATTGGGTGCATATATGCAAATTTTATGACAAAATTTCATATAATATTTATGCCATTTTTATAAATGAATTTTAAGCTTGTTTCAGAATATAAGCCGACAGGGGATCAGCCGGAAGCCATAAGACAATTAGTCGAAGGGATTGTTAATGGAGAAAAATATCAGGTGCTGCTTGGCGTAACAGGATCCGGAAAAACATTTACCATAGCCAATGTTGTGGAATTAATGCAACGTCCTGTTTTAGTGTTGAGTCACAATAAGACACTTGCAGCGCAGCTTTACAGCGAATTCAAACAGTTTTTTCCTGAGAACAAAGTGGAATATTTTGTTTCCTATTACGATTATTATCAGCCCGAAGCTTATCTGCCATCTTCCGATACATACATTGAAAAAGATCTTTCTATTAATGATGAAATAGAGAAACTCCGCCTCAGCACTACCTCTTCTTTATTGTCAGGAAGAAAAGATGTGCTGGTTGTTTCATCTGTTTCCTGCTTGTATGGAATTGGCAATCCCGATGATTTTTATAATAATATAATAAAACTGGAGCGGGGGCAGAAGTTAAACCGTAATAAGTTTTTACGTTTGTTGGTTGACAGTCTTTATTCGAGAAACGAAGTTGATTTTAGTCGTGGTACTTTTCGGGTAAAAGGCGATACGGTAGATATTTTTCTTGCTTATGGAGATGTTGCGCTCCGGGTAATTTTCTGGGATGATGAGATTGAATCCATACGTTCGTTGAATCCTGTTAACAATGCTACTCTTGGGGAGTTGGATAATGTCATCATTTATCCTGCAAGTATTTTTATGACAACAAAAAATCGTATGCAACAAGCCTTAAATGCTATACAGGATGATATGATGGCGCAGGTTGATTTTTACAAAAATTCAGGAAAAGAGCTTGAAGCAAAGCGTCTGCATGATAAAGTAAATTTTGATTTGGAGATGATTCGGGAGCTGGGTCATTGCTCGGGTATAGAAAATTATTCCCGCTATTTTGATGGAAGAAAAGCAGGGATGCGGCCTTTTTGTTTGCTTGATTATTTTCCGAAAGATTTTATTACAATTATTGACGAAAGCCACGTTACATTACCACAGGTTCATGCTATGTTTGGAGGAGATCGTTCGCGCAAGGAAACACTTGTGGAGTATGGCTTCAGGCTTCCTGCAGCAATGGATAATCGTCCGTTGCGGTTTAATGAATTTGAGGAATTGACAGGACAAACCGTGTTTGTGAGCGCAACTCCGGCGGATTATGAATTACAGAAATCAGAAGGTGTAATCGTGGAGCAGGTAATTCGTCCTACAGGACTGCTTGATCCAGTAATAGACGTGCGTCCTAGCCTTAATCAGGTTGATAATCTTATTACAGAAATTCATAAGCGCATTGAAAGTAAGGAGCGGGTTTTGGTAACGACACTCACAAAGCGCATGGCGGAAGAACTCACTAAATATCTTTTGAAAATGGGAATCCGCTGCAATTATATCCATTCAGATGTAGATACACTCGAAAGGGTGGAAATAATGGATCATCTGAGAACCGGAAAATACGATGTGCTTGTTGGGATTAATCTTTTACGCGAAGGATTGGATTTACCGGAAGTTTCATTAGTAGCGATTCTTGATGCAGACAAAGAAGGATTTTTACGTTCGGAGCGATCACTCACGCAAACAGCAGGAAGAGCGGCGCGCAATATTAACGGTATGGTTATTATGTATGCTGATAAAATTACGGGTTCCATGCAGCGTACGATTGATGAGACAAATCGCAGAAGGGAAAAACAATTATTATACAATCAGAAAAATAATATTACACCACAGCAGATTATAAAAGCAACAAGACCACTTATCGGAAAAACTTCTGATTCGGAAAGAAGAAAAGCAGGGTACTATGTTGAACCCGAAACGATTGATATTGCTGCTGATCCGGTTCTTCAATACATGTCGAAAGATGCCCTGATGAAAACAATTGATAAAACAAAAAAGACCATGGAAAAAGCAGCAAAAGAACTCGACTTTGTTTCTGCAGCGCAGTATCGGGACGAGTTATATAAATTGCAGAATTTATTGAAAGAAAAATTTCAGGAGAAGTAGAATTTACGGTAAGTATAAGATAAAGTAATCGCAATAAAATTTTGTATACTGTAAACGTATGATATTTTAACTTTTTCACTTTTGTTGCATGTTGCATGTTGCAGGTTACAACTTGCAACTTGTAACCTGCAACTTAAAGGTAAAGGATTTAAGCAATTTGAGTATAAATTCATTTATTTATCATCTAAAAGAGAATTACAAAAATTATTTCTTTACCTCTTAATGAACATTGTCTAAAGCATTTATCAAAGCTCCCACTACATCATAAAGACCCTTTCGACAAAATTTTAACATTTACAGACTAAACAACCTCAACCCGCAATTTCAATATTATTTTCATCAAGCAGTGCTTCTCCCCTTAATTTAAGAAAAATCTGCGCAACAGCAAGTACATCTTTCTGACAATAGGTAACGATACGCTCCAAATCTTTTTCTTCCCAATACACGCAGGCTACATCTCCTCCGTCAATATCATCTTTGGGAGTAGGAATATTTAATATTGCAGTCAATAAATTCAGGGAAGTATAACTTTTATAATCGCCGAATTTCCATAATTCCATTGTATCAAGATGATTTACTTCCCATGGTTTTTTACCTGATAAATCGAGTAATTTGGGAAGAGGAATACCGTGTATAATCATTCGTCTTGAAATATATGGAAAATCAAATTCTTTACCATTATGTGCGCACAAAAGAGTCGCGGGGATTAATTTCTTAATCATTTCAGAAAAATCGAGTAATAACTTTCTTTCATCATCGCCTGCAAATGATTTTATTCTAATAATTTTATTGTTATTTTTTTCAGTTATCAGTCCTACCGAAATACAAATTATTTTACCAAATTCGGCATAGATAGAAGTTCTGTAAAATATTTCTTTATCAGCAGCAGATTGTCCTTCTCCAACTATTTTCAGTGTATCGGCTTTTTTTATCCATAATTCCTGCATCCGGGGTAAATGAGAATTAAAATCTGCATGTTGTGGCGCAGTTTCTATATCTAAGAAAATAATGTTTTCTGTTTTATATTGTTCGAGCATAAATACAATGTATTAATTATTTTTTTTCTGTAAATTTTTCTCAATAAAATGTGTTAAAATATCAATCGCAACAAGATTATTTCCACCCTGCGGAACTATAATATCGGCATAGCGTTTTGTAGGCTCAATAAATTGCAGGTGCATGGGCTTAACTGTCTTATCATAGCGATCGAGCACTTTATTTACCGAACGCCCGCGCTCTACAATATCTCTGGTTATAACACGCGATAAGCGGTCGTCTGCATCTGCATCTACAAAAATTTTCAAATCAAGTTGCTTGCGTAAATCCTTATCCGATAAAATTAAAATGCCTTCCACTATAACCACATGTTTCGGCGCAACCGGAATCGTCTCCGGAGAACGTGTACAGGTTAGGTAGGAATAAATTGGTTGATCTATGGTTTTTCCTTTCTTTAATTCTTTTATATGTTTTACCATTAAATCAAATTCTAATGAATCCGGGTGGTCAAAATTAAGCTCCAGTCTTTCTTCCATAGGCAAATGACTCATATCTTTGTAATACGAATCCTGATATAGAACTGCAACTTCGTCTTTCGGAAGATTTTCAATTATTTTTTTAACAACGGTTGTTTTGCCGGAGCCTGTACCACCAGCTATTCCTACTACGAGCATATGATTGAATTTTTAAAGAAATGTTCTACAAACGTAATGAATTTATAAAACATGGAAAATTAATTTCATGGTTATTATACGTTGATATCTGTTTTTTATAACATATTGCCAAAATTGAAATCTCTACGAAAACCTTTTGCCACGGATATCACGAATTTACACAGATTTTTTCGACTATAATTAAGCGATTAATATCTGTGCAAATCGGTTAACCAGCCCTACTAAGGCAGGCAAGCTGCGTGTGGCAGGTCAGTGCATATTAATAACAAATACATTTCAGAAAAGTCTAATCTATATTTGATTAAATTAATGACGAAAAATCAAAATATTATAATTTTTCGTCATTAAGGAATTTCATATTGACAGTGCATAAATTAAAAAACTTAATATCCGTTCGTATTGTACCGTTGATAGAAACATTATTTTGCGCGAGTAGGTTGTTTGCATTAAAATAAATTTCGTATTTTTCTTTTACGATAAATGATATTCCTGCATTCCAAAGTTGATGTTTTTTTTAACATCTGGTATTTGTAATCTGCCCCTGCATACATGGTATGTTTGTCGTGTATTTTTGTAGAAAATTTTGCCTGTGGCATGATAAGACCGTTATCCTCCAGATTCTGGTCTGCGTGCCAATGCGATAAAAATACACTCGTATTCATCTTTTAACCATTCAAATTTCCTTTTCATCGAATATTTTTTGTCATTTAAAAACTTTTCTTTATTATTGTAAGAAATTAATTCTAATAAATCATTAAAAAATTCAAATTATGAGCAAATTTACCCGTTATTTGTTTGTCTTGGCTTTTTTAGCTTTTAGTATTAGCTATTCATTTGCCCAGTTGCTGCCACCCCGTTTTCAGAATTTTTCCATAGCAGATCATTTACTTTTAGAGAAAAAAGTAATGGAAAACCCTGAAGTTTTGGGGAAATATGTAATGTACGAAGAAAACCTTCGAAACATTATTAATGATATTACAGAATCTCCAAAAGGGACGCTTACCGACACGACGCAGAATGGTCGTAAAATTATTCCCGTTGTTTTTCACATTATTCATAATTTTGGAATTGAAAATATCAGCGCAGAACAAATTCACGATGCTATTGAACGTTTAAACATAGATTACAACAAACTGAATAGTGATACTACTGCTCAGTATTCATGGCCTACATTCACATCAAGAAGAGCTGATTGTAAAATTGAATACCGTCTTGCAAAAATTGACCCCAATGGCAATATTACAGATGGCATTGTTAGGCATTATGATGAGCGTACAAATTATGCTTACTACGACATTTGCAGCACTTATGCATGGGATCCAAAAAAATATCTTAATGTATATTCGGTTTCTTTTATTTATCCTGAAGGAATCAATCTTCCTGATGGAGCTGCAATCGGAGGCATGTCTGTGTTCCCTCCATCAAATCCGTTGACTCCTTTATTTACAGGTGGCGATACTTTAGCCGATGGAGTTCTTATTCGTCATGATGGAATTGGGGGTATTGGAACTGCAACAAATATGATGGGACAAGGAATTAATGCGCTGAATCGTACTTTTACCCATGAATTAGGTCATTATTATAATCTATACCATCCATTCCAGAATTTGAAATTATCTTTGGGAACAATTCCTTGTATGGGAGCAGATGGCTGTTCTACATCGGGTTCAGGACTATGTATGTTTGTTTCTTTAAATAATGATGAAGTTGCAGACACGCCTCCTGTTATTACAGCCAATCAGAATACATCTCTTTCCTGTATTGTTCCGGGTAGCAGAAATACCTGTTCCAATAATGTGTCAGGTTATGGTGATGAAGTGGACATGGTTGAAAATTATATGGATTACCAATTTGGTTATTGCACAAATATTTTTACTACAGGTCAGCTTGCCAGAATAAATGCAACCATGATGGGAGATCGTCGCGAATTATGGTCATTAGAAAACTTAATTGCATCAGGTGTTTTCGACACATCGTATCATCCTGTTGGAATTCCGCATCCTGATTTTAATCCTAATACAAAAATGGTTTGTACAGGTTCATCTATAACTTTTACAGAGTATTCATACAATGCTACTCCCGATTTATGGGAATGGTCATTCCCCGGTGGTAATCCTGCTACTTCTATGGATACTACGCCTGTTATTACTTACGACAATCCCGGAGTTTATTCTGCTACATTAAAAGTAACAAATGCGCAGGGAAGCGATTCTATTACGCGTCATAATTTAATTACAGTAGTTGATCCTTCTAACCCTATAACTGGGAACAATCTTGAAGGATTTGAAACAATCAGTGTTCCAAATACGAATGGTTGGATAATTTATAATCAGGATGGGAAAAACACATGGACATTAACTGATTCTGCCTCTTATGCAGGCACAAAAAGTTTACGCGTTGCTAACTTCTATGAAAATACGGCAGGTAGTGTTGACGAAATTATTACACCTGTTTATAATTTTGGCTCAATGTCTCCACTAACACCATTGCGCATAAAATACAGAATGTCGTATGCTGCAAAAAAAGTCCCTAGCAATGCTCTTGCTGAAATGCTTTATGGTACAAATACTGCTGACACTATTTATGATAAACTTTATGTTTATTATTCTACAAACTGCGGTAGCACATGGAACATAAAAAAATCTTATAATGCAACCCAAATGGTAACAGCAGGGCTTGATTCAAACAGCTTTGTACCTAATAATATTAGCCAATGGAGAGAAGAGTTATTAGCGTTTGTTGGTGTAACAGCAAACAGTGCGAATGTAAGATTAAAATTCACTTTTTACAGCAAAGGCGGAAATAACATATATATTGATAACCTTTCTGTTGGAGACGTTTCCACCGATTTTACGGAAATTGAAAAAGAAGAAAATTTAGATTTTTCATTTTATCCAAATCCGATGAATGAAAGCTCTGTACTTTCATTTAATACGCTTCAAAAAGAAAATGTTTCTGTAGATATTTACGATCTTCTGGGACGCAAAATCTGTAATATTTTTGATGGTGTAAAAGAAAGCGGAAATAACAGCTTTGAAATAACAAAATCTATGATGCAAAATTCTGGTATTTATTTTGTAAAAATAAGACTTGGCAATCAGATTATTGCAAAAAGAATTGTTGTTCAATAATTATAATCAAACAATATAAAAAACAAAAGGCTGCAAATTTTGCAGCTTTTTGTTTTTTATGCAACGAACAATCCCATTAATGATTTTACTACTCCTACTCCTAAATCCAATTATACTGGAATTTTTAATCGCTCCATGGAGCGATTCTACAATTCCTAATTCCTAATTCTCAATCCTTAATCCATTTATATTTATATTTCTCTATCACACAAAATTTGTTATAAAAATTCTTTAAATACGTATATAAAATGCAGAAAAAGAAAAATTAATTTTTATAAGGTTTTACTTACATTTGCATTACTTTGTGAAAACTAAAAATTATATTAAATACAAAAAATGACAAAAAAAATCAAACTCTTGCATACAAGCGACTGGCATCTCGGGGCAAGGCTTTTAAATAAGGACAGAGAAGAAGAACAATTATTTTTCTTGAATGAATTAGTCGAACTTATCAAGACAAATAATATAAATCTTCTGATTATTGCAGGAGATATTTTTGACACAGGAGTCCCATCAAACTCCGCACGTAAAATGTATTACCTTTTTCTCACACAACTGATAGGAACTTGCTGCGAACACATTGTAATTACAGGTGGAAATCACGATTCTCCATCAATGCTTGAGGCTCCAAAAGAAGTTCTCGAATTGCTGAACATTTATGTTATTGGTGCTGCTGAAACCAATGAAAACGGAGAAATAAATTTTGACCATGAAATTATAAAATTGCACGGCATAAATAAAGATCTTCATGCAGTAATAGCAGCAGTCCCATTTTTACGCGACAGAGATATAATGAAGTCAGTTGCCGGGCAATCCTTTGAAGATAGAATTGCAGCTATGAGACAGGGACTCAGGAATCATTACCAACATTTAGCTGAATTACTTTCAGAATATAAAGAAATCCCCATCATCGCGACGGGTCATCTATTTGCACAAAAATCTGTTTTGCCCGGAAATGATGCACGACAAGAAGGCGAAAATGATATTCACATCGGAAACCTTGCTCAGGTTGATATGAGTGAATTTTACAGCACTTTTTCGTACATGGCACTTGGTCATATTCATAAAGCTCAAAAACCCGGGGGCTTTGAAAACATAAGGTATTCGGGCTCTCCTTTGTGTATGAGTTTTTCGGAATTCAAAGATGAGAAAACAATTACTGTTGTGGAATTTGAAAATGAAAATTTTATTTCTGCAACAGATATTACATTAAGCAAGCCTCGACAAATAGTGCGATTTAAAGGAAACGAAGAAATTCTGAAAAATGAAATCGAAAACTATTCCAATCCAAACACATTAACGGCATGGGCTGAAATAATCTTTACCGAACCCTTCACGCAAATGTCACTTGATGCGCTTAATTCGACAGCTAAAGAAAAAAACATAGAAATTTTAAAATATACTCTTGAAGAACAAAAAAAAATACAAACGGATGAATCAGAAAAATATTCCGGTAAAACGCTTCAGGAATTAACCCCTGAAGACTTGCTCGAAATGAAATGCATCGAAGAAGGCTACACAGAGGAGCAAATAAAAGAAATAAAACAAAGCTTTCAACTCCTTACCGACCTCATGCACCATGTTGGTACGTAAACACGTAGTGCCACCGCATCTCATTATTTACAAAACACAACCTATCATGAAAATCCTGAAACTCACAATAAAAAATCTGAACTCTATCATGGGAGAATACACGATAGACTTCAACAAATCTCCTTTATCAGACATGGGGCTTTTTGCTATAATCGGCGAAACAGGAGCAGGGAAAAGTACCATTCTTGATGCAATTTCTCTTGCAATTTATAATTCAATACCGCGGGGTTCTTCTGAAGATGATATAATGAGCCATGGTGCTTGGGAGGCAATGGCTGAGGTAGAATTCGAATCAGGCAAAAAGAAATACCGCTCAACCTGGCAAAGAACGAGGGCACGCAAAAAACCCGATGGAAACCTGCAAAACTCCACTTTAAAACTTGCTGACATCACAGATCCGAACCCTGATAAACATAAAACCATTGCAGAAAAGAAAAAAGACATTGAAAAAGAAATTATAGAAATAACAGGACTTGATGTTGATAAATTCAAACAATCGGTATTACTTGCACAGGGCGAATTTGCAGCATTTATGAAGGCAGATCCCGGTAGACGTGGTGAGCTACTTGAAAAAATCACACAGCAGACCGATTACAGTAAATACTCAATTGCAGCTTATAATAAATATAAAGAAGAAAAAAATAAATTAGATCAATTACTTATTAATCTCGAAAATTATAAAACGCTAAACAATGAAGAAAAGCAAGAAATTTTTCTGAAAATTGAAACAGAAAAAACTGAAACGTCAAAACTTGAAATTCTGAGAAATGATGTTTTAAAATCCATTCTATGGCTTGATGCGATTATTGAAAAAGAAAAAGAAAAACTACAAGCAGAAAATAAATATAAAGCAACAGAAGATAATCTGAAAAATGCTGATGAAATAAAACTCCGAAAAGAAGCACACGAAAGTACCATCCCTTTTTTTCCCGATCTGGCTCTGCTTGATGAATCTGAAGCCAATTTTAAAAAAATAAATGAACTAATTTTCAATTATGAAAAATCATTGCCTGCCATTAATGAAAAATATCAAAAAGAGAAAGAATTGCATGATAAAACGGAGCTTTTGATAAATAATCTTCTTAAAGAAATTGAAATACAGGAACCTCTATTTACGCATGCTGCAACGCTGGATGAAAGTATAAAAAATACACAGGAAAAATACAATAAAATTAAAGATGAAGAGATTTTTGTCGCAAAAAAATTAAACGAAATATCAGAAAAAATTCAAAAAAATAAAATACATCACGCTAAATATTCCGAAAAAATTTCAGAAATTGAGAAGTGGCTGGTTCGTTATGATCATTACAAAAACATACCCGAAATAAAAGGTCGGGTTGTTGAAAAATTAAACGCGTACAACAATCTTCATGTTGAAAAAATAAAAAAAGAAAAAGCATTAGAAGATGTAAAAATACAATTAACTGAAACTGGAAAAAGGAATAATATAATTAAAAAAAATCTGCCTGAGCTGCAATCAAATATAGATAAAATAAATGCAGAACTTGAAAAACTTAAAAAGATTAAAACTGAATTATTCGCAGAAAGTGATTTATCCTCTCTCAAAAATGAATTTGAAAAACTCGAGCTGAAAAAAAACGCATTGCAGAATTTATCGCGCATTTCACAGGAATGGTCGAATAAAAAAATATCATGGGAAGAGAACACAAAAAAAGATCAGGAACAAATTTATCTGACAGAAAAATGCTGCATCACAAAGGAAGAAACTGAAATGAAAATTAAAATGCTTGAAGAATATATTATTACGCTTGAGCAAAAAAAAGAAGTTGAAATTCTTATTAAAAATTATGAAGAAGACAGAAAAAAATTAAAGGATGGAATGCCTTGTTTTCTATGCGGCGCAACCACACATCCTTTTGCAAATGGTAATGGAATTTCTTCAACAAGCGAAACAGAAAATAAAATTAAAGAAAAAAAAGTTGAATTAAAAAAAGCAACTAAAGATCTTCTTGAAACAATCCAAAGCATCCCATCCAAAACAGCTATGGAGCAACTAACAAATACCATTACAAAAGAAAAAAATGAAATACAAAAATTAGAAAATGATTTTGAAAAATTTAAAACTGAAATACAAATTCCAAACATCCGCGTATGCGAAAACGAGGAATTAACAATCAACTTAAATCATTCCATTACAAATACAGAAAATCTGAAAAAGCGTATCTCTCAAATTGAAAAAAATAATGAAAAAATTTATCAGAAAGAAAATAATTTAAAAAATCAAACACAGGAGCTCCATAATTTTCAGCTTAACTTACAGGAATCTGAAATGAAATTACAGGAACTCTCAAAAATAGGAACAAATGCAATTTCAGAAATAGAACAAATATCAAAACAGCTTGAAGAATACAATAAATCTATCACTCTTGCGCTTCAACCTTTTGATATTGCTTTTAATGAAGATAAAACAGAGGCTGCAATTTCAACACTTGTTAAGCATGAAAACGAATATAAAAAAACTACTGCGGAGAAATCAGAACTCGGAGAAAAAATACAAATTCTGAATGCTGAAATTACGGGAGATGAAAAAGCTCTTCAAAACTTAAAGGATGAAGAATATCCCCGAAAAATAAAAGAAATTGAAGATGTGAAAAATAATCTTACGGCTTTAACTGAAGAAAGAAAACATATTTTCAATAACCGTAAAATTGAAGATGTAAAAAAAGAATACAAAGAAAAATTAAATGTATTAAATGAACAATTTTCAAATCAGCAAAAGCAAGTTAAAGAAATCACTGAAAAATTAACACAAACAAATACATTACACAATAGTGCTAATGAACAAAAACAACATCAGGAAGAAATTATCCAGACATTAAAAAATAAATTATTAAATAATATTCAAAACATATTTCAATCTATTGAAGATGTCAGAAAAAATATCATGGAAAAAACAGGGTATGAGAAACTGAAAAAACAATACGAAGATGTTATAAATGAATATAGAAATGCAAAAGTCAGCCTTGAAACAATATCAAAGCAACTTACGGAGGAAAAAGAAAAAAAAATAACAGAAGATTCAAAAGAAAATCTTGAATTGAAAAAAATTGAAATAGAAACAAAATATAATGAAATAAAAGAAAGAATAAGCGATCTCACTCAAAAGCTGAAACAAGATGAGGAAATCCGTCAAAAATACAGTGCAGAAGTATCACGCATAGAAGCGCAACAACAAGAACTGAAAAGATGGGATTTGCTCAATAAAGTTATTGGTTCTGCAGATGGTGATGAGTTCAGAAAATATGCACAGAGTATTACGATGCGGCAACTAACAGAAATTGCAAACAAACATCTGGAACGAATCAGCGGGCGCTATAATGTTATCATGCTAAAAAACAAAAAAAGAATAAAAAATCTCGAACTCGATATTGAAGACCGCTTTCAGGGAAACAACATCAGACCCATGGACACTCTTTCCGGCGGAGAAACATTTCTTGTCAGTCTAGCGCTTGCTCTTGGCCTTTCCGAAATGGCAAGCAGCAAAAATCCTGTTGAGTCACTTTTTATAGACGAAGGCTTTGGCTCACTCGACCCTGCCACACTCGACATGGCACTCTCGGCTCTTGAGAACCTGCAATCTTCAGGAAAAACTATTGGTATAATTTCTCACGTGGGATTACTCAAAGAACGTATTCCCTGTCAGGTACAAGTTATTAAAAAAGGAAGCGGAATAAGTGAAATTAAAATTGTGTAATAGATTGTTGAGTCCACTCCGAAAACCCATCTGCACAAATTACACCAACCTGCCAGACGCAGGCGGGTTTTCACAGACCTGCCTTGGCAGCAGACAGGTTATTAATTCTATTAATCAGTGATTAAATCTGTGCTAATTTGTGAAATTAGTGGCAATTCCATAAAATGATACTTTTCAGAGTGGATTCAACATTCAACATTCAACATTCAACTTCGCTGAGGCGAACAACGCTCAACCTCTCTGCGTATAAATACCTATCAGAAAAATATTTTTATAGAATTTTTTCATTATTTTTACATTTTAAAAATTACAAAATCAGATGAAAAAACTATTTTTTACCCTTATTTTTATTGCAGGATTCATTTTTGCGCAATATGCTCAGGAAATTCCGCAGGATGCCCCTCTTAATCCTTCTTTTGTAAATTATCTTAATAAAATCAAATCATCAAAAGAAGAATATTTAAAAGGATATATTCCTCCACCTTTAAAAAAAGATTTTACAGGTTACAACAGTCCCAAATCAGTACAATTTGATGCGAGTTATGATTTACGTACTGCTGGATCTGGTGGTACTTCTTTGCTAACTCCTGTTAAAAATCAGGGAAGTTGTGGTGCTTGCTGGACATTTGCCACTATGGGTTCTATCGAGTCTCGCTGGAAAATACAGGGACTTGGGGACTTTAATCTTTCTGAGGACAATTTGAATAATTGCCATGGGTTTTTATTTCCATCGTGTGAAGGTGGCAATTTAGATATGGCAGCTTCTTATATGTCCAGAAAATCAGGTCCTATGCTCGAAACACAGGATGTTTATTCTGTTACGCCAAATGCATGCCCTACGGGTCTTACCGAGCAGGCATATATTCCTGAAATTGTATATGTACCAAACGATGCAGCTTCAATAAAGCAAGCCATTCTTGATTATGGAGCGTTATATACAGTAATGCACTATGATGATGCTTATTATAATTCGGGGAATTACACCTATTATTATAGTGGTACTAATGATGTTGACCATGCGGTTTTACTTGTTGGATGGGATGATAACAAGGCTACAGCAGGGGGAACCGGAGCATGGATTATCAGAAATAGTTGGGGAGCCTGGGGGCAAAGCGGCTTTTTCTATATTTCTTATAATGATTCTAAAGTTAATGAAGAAGTCGGTTATTTTCCCACAAGAATAGCCTATAATTCTAATATCAATATTTATGCTTACGATGATTTGGGGGCAACAAGTGCAACGGGTTATGGAAGTAATACCGCTTATGGTCTGATTAAATATGTAGCTTCTGCAAACCAGCAAATCACAAAAATAGGAACATGGCTCAGCCAAAGCAATTCTACAGTTTCTATTGAAATTTATGATGATTTTGATGGTTCTAATTTAAGTAATCTGTTAAGTTCAATTTCTAATCAAAGCAAGGGTTTACCAGGGTATTATTCTTTTGATTTGACGAATCCTGTAAACACTGCCTCCGGAAATGATTTTTATATTAAAATTCAATATAATACACCCTCTTATAATTATCCTGTTCCAACTGAAAAAAATATTTCGGGATATGCTTCTGTGTCTCTTGAAACCGGTAAATGCTGGATTAGCAGCAATGGTTCATCGTGGCTTGCTGTTGGAAGTGGAACATCATATCTTTACGATGTTGCTATCAAGGCATACACGATTGCGTTTTCAGATCAGACCAGCACTTTTACCGGAACGGGAAACTGGGGCGATGCTGCACGATGGAATAACGGAATTCCTTCATCAGCAGTTAATGCTACAATTGACGGAACCTGTACTATAGCAGCAAATGCTTCTTGTAAAAATCTTACTATTAATAATACCCGCTCTGCAACACTAAACAGCTCAAAAATATTGAATGTTTCAGGAAATTTTTTAATCAATTCTGCAAGTTCCGGTACAGGTCAGTTCAAGAATAGCGGGGGTACATTAACTATTTCGGGTACTAAAACTATTCAGCGGTATCTTAGCGGTAATCAGTGGCACATGGTTTCTTCTCCGGTTATATCTGCCACAGCTGCTGTTTTTAATGGATTTTATCTCAAATTGTATAACCCTGCTACTTCTCTTTATGATTATATTTCTTCCGCATCTCAAGTACTTACCCCCGGAAGTGGATACTTCGCAAAGAAGACTTCAGATGCAACCGTTAGCTTCATTGGCACTCCAAATACAGGAACTATAACCCCAACAATTGCTACAGGCTGGAATCTTGTCGGAAATCCATTTGCATGCGCACTTGATTGGTCAGCAACAACCCGAACAAATATTGCCGGTTCAACCATGTATCTGTGGAATGGTTCTACTTTTTTAACACATAATGGGGTTGCAGGTACTGCTGATTCAAAATATGTCTCCTCAGGGCAGGGATTTTTTGTGAATGCAACTGGTGCGGGTTTAAGTTTCCCTGCTTCGGCGCAGACTATTTCTTCACAGTCTTTTTATAAGGAAAGCAAGTCCGGGTTAGCTGATATTGTATATGTAAAAGCTATAATGGGCGAAAACGAATATGAAACAATTATTTATTTTGACGCGAGTGCAACAAATGATTTTGATACAGAAAGCGATGCTTTATTATTATCAAGTGGCAATGAAGAAATTCCAGAATTATTTACAACAGCTACTGATAATGCGAAACTTTGTATTAATACGCTATCAGCGCTTCCGAATAATGTTACAGTGCCTTTATCAATAGACTGTGCAGCAGGAGAAGTAACCATAAGCGCATCTCATCTGGAAAATTTCAATGAAAACACGGGTATAACATTGGCAGACCAAGTTACACAACAAACAACAAATCTGAAAACTTCGACTTATTCTTTTATGCATGACGGAACAACGAAAGATAGATTTTTATTGCATTTTGGTCCGGCAGCATCTGTAGAAAATTTGAATACAGAAGCGATGAATGTGTATGCTTTTAATCATTCAGTTTTTGTTCAAAATCCAACGAATGAAACGGGTATTATTAATGTCTTTGACATAACCGGAAAAATGCTTGCAAGCAAACAAATTATTACAGGCTTGAATAAATTTGATTTTAATTTGCCCTCTGCAAGTTATATTATTAAAGTAAAAACTGCAACGCAGAATATTAATAAGAAAGTGGTGATTGTAAAATAAATAACTAACATTTCTCACTTCAGTTTTGCAGTTATAAACATTTGATTGTTAATAAATTAGCTTCCATATTTGCATAATTTTGTGTACTTTTATATTGCTAAACAAAAAAGACACAAGCAATATGGAAGCT
>Ga0209417_1000949_pt1 | contig 58341 bp, 62 predicted proteins | sample RifGroF2_FD_184002 | JGI IMG/M metagenome (GOLD analysis project Ga0209417, IMG submission 184002) | Groundwater microbial communities from Rifle, Colorado, USA - Groundwater F2 (SPAdes) (version 2) | ecosystem: Environmental > Aquatic > Deep subsurface > Groundwater | place: Rifle, Colorado... | reverse complement strand
GTGAAACGTCGTTCCGCACGCCGCCAATCCTCGGGTAGCTTACTGTGAGCCTTGCCCCGCACAATGCTTCAAAAAGGTCAAGAATGCGTTCTCTTTCCCTAAATGCATACAAAAATGGTGTTGTTGCGCCTATATCAAGGACATGTGTTCCAAGCCATATAATGTGGCTTGAAATCCTTCCCATCTCAGCTACCATTGTTCTGATAAACTTTGCCCTTTCAGGGGCTTCAATGCCAAAAAGTTTTTCAACAGCATTTACATAGCCGACATTGTTGTTCATGGATGATATGTAATCGAGCCTGTCGGTTAGGGGAAGCGCAGAAAAATATGTCCTGTTTTCTCCGAGTTTTTCTACCCCCCTGTGGAGATAACCAACATGAGGAGTGCACTTAATGACAGTCTCGCCGTCAAGGGTAAGCACAAGTCTAAGAACCCCATGTGTTGCCGGATGCTGAGGCCCCATGCTGATTGTTAATTCTCTTGTCTCAAATGTCTTTTCTATCTGTTCCATAGTTTCACATGATTCATGATACAAGATGCATGATACAGGATATTTAATCGCATTTTTATCCTGAATCGTGTATCTTGCATCCTGTATCCTTTTCTATCCATGCCACTCAAATTCCTTAAATCTCTTTGCCCTGTCAAGAACTGCCTGAAACCCCGGCCATTCCTTCTCCGGCCCCTTCACCGGATAATCTTTTCTCAGGGGATGCCCTTCCCAGTCCTCAGGCATAAGGACTCTCCTGAGATCCTGATTACCTTTAAAAATAATCCCGAACATGTCATAGCATTCTCTTTCATGCCAGTTTGCGCCAGCCCATAAAACTGTAACAGAATCAATCTCAGAATTAGTTTCAGGCACTTCTGCTTTCAACCTTATTGCATGGCATCGCTTTATCGAATAAAGATGATAGACAACCTCAAACCTCTTTTCTTTCTTTCCTGCATAGTCCACGCCGCACACATCAATAAGATAGTCAAAACAAAGGGCTGCATCGTCATGGAGATACCTGCATATTTCAAGGATTCTGTCTTTCTTTAATGTGACAGCAACCTGTTCCCTGAATTCCTTTACGTCAAGGACTTCATCCTGGAATTTTTCCTTTATCTTATCTGCAATCTCTAATGGCTTCATCTCCACCTGCTCCACCTGAAATGCTCGCCTTTTATCTTTTCCTGAAGCTTTATTATCCCTTCAAGCAATGCCTCCGGCCTTGGAGGACAGCCCGGGATATAAACATCCACAGGCAGGAAACTGTCGCATCCCTGCACTGTGCTGTATGTATTGAATATGCCTCCTGAACAGGCACAGCTCCCCAGTGACACAACATATCTCGGTTCCGGCATCTGGTCATATATCCTTCTTACAATCTCGGCCATCTTTTTCGTAACAGTGCCTGCTACAATCATGAGGTCGGCCTGCCTTGGAGAGCCTCTGAAGATGACCCCCATCCTGTCCAGGTCATAGTGTGACGATCCCGTCGTCATCATTTCAATGCCGCAGCATGCAAGCCCAAAGGTCACGGGCCATAAGGACGAGCTTCTTCCCCAGTTGATGAGCTTGTCCATTGAGGTGATAACGATATTAGGCGACAATATTTTTGTGCCTTTTTCAACCTCAACAAGCGATGGAGAAATTGTGTTTTCAATCAGTCCCATTTAAATGCCTCCTTTCCCCATGCATAGGCATAGCCGACAAACAGTATCACTATAAAAATAAGCATCTCTATAAATGCATATAGTCCAATCCTGTCAAAGACAACAGCCCAGGGATAAAGGAAAATAGCCTCGACGTCAAAGATGACAAAGAGCATAGCAATAATATAGAACTTAACAGAGAACCTGTATCGCGGCTCTCCGACAGGCAGGTTGCCTGATTCATAAGGCATAAGTTTTTCAGGGTATGGTCTTTTCAGTCTGAGGAGTTCACCTATTAATAAGGCGCCCATTCCGAAGGCCGTTGCGGCCATCAAAAATATAAGAACAGGCAAATAATCCGAAGGTAAATAAGTTCCCGGCATAAGAATTTAATCATAACTTTAAAATTCCAATAAATCAATTTAAATCCTAATCTATGCAGATTTTAAATCTTAATGAAGTAATTTAAGTTCTTAATCTTTATCAAGTGAAAAAGTATTCACACCCTCAGCATCTAAATACTTCGGCATAAAACTTCTCGTCAATTGCAAACCTGATTGCAAGGGCAACAAGATTTTCCGGCAAACGCATGCCTCTTAGCCTGACCATGTCTTTTTCTGTTGTCACAATCCAATCAGCATTGTTTGTTTTTGCTTCTTTAATGATGTCTTCTATGTCCTCTTCTTTATAGGAATAATGGTCGCTGTATTTTTTAAGGCCCTTGAGGCTGCATCCTGCTGATAAGACAGTCTTTTTGAACGACTCGGGGCTGCCTATGCCACAGAACGCAAAAAAGGAAAAAAGACCCTCCTTTGCCCACTCAAGCGGCATTGTTTCCCCTGACAATCTAACAAACCCTGCCGGTTTATGCATGGAAAGGAATACCGGAGCCTTTGAGTTATAGCTCTTTATTTCTCCAGCTATGTCCTCAATTACTGCCTGACGGATACCCTCTGTTTTTGTCAGGACTATAATATCAGCCCTTTCTATTTCCTTAAGAGGCTCTCTGAGCAACCCGACAGGCAGAAGCCGTTTGTTGTCAAAAGGATTCTCGGCATCTACTAACAAAATATTCTTATCCCTGAAAAGTTTCCAGTGCTGAAATCCGTCGTCAAGGATGAAAACAATCTTTGCTGAGGGCTGATAGCTGATAGCTGATAGCTGATTAATGGCAAACATTCCGCCTGCATATCTGTCAGCACATTTTACAATAGGAACGTCTTTTAATATCTCGGACATTAATACAGGCTCATCACCATACAAGATGCATGATTCACGATGCACGATGCCCGATCTCCCAGTTTTTAATCCTGTATCATACATCTTGTATCCTGCATCCTTCACAAAACACGGCCCCTTCGCTTTCCCTTTGTATCCTCTTGTAAGAATGACAGGACAGAAACCTCTTTTCTTCGCCTCTTCTGCAATTGCAATTACAGCAGGCGTCTTCCCCGTTCCTCCGGCAGTGATATTCCCAATGCTGATTACTTTATGCGGAAGACGTTTTTGATGTTTGAGGGAATAATGTTTTTTGGCTGAATAGCCGAGATGGTATATGAATTCAAATATCCCCATACATTTATCCCTTTTTCTCCTTTAAAAACCTTTCTATCTCTTTCATCGCCCTTTCAACTGCGCCTGCCTTTTCATTGTGCAAATCTTTTGCCTTGTTGCCCATAGATTTCATTTTCTCGGGAGATTGAAGCAGTTCTTTTAGTTTTTCGCAAAGAGATGAACTGTCGGTTTCTATTGCAGCGCCCTTTTCATAGAACTCTTTCGCAAAAGGGAAATTCTCCATGTGCGGCCCGCATATTATCGGCTTTCCCCAGAAGGCAGGCTCAAGAAGGTTTTGCCCTCCGTGCTCTATGAAACTTCCGCCTATCACAGCGACATCCGAAACACCGTAAGCTGATGCGAGTTCTCCCACTGCATCAAGAATTGCGATACAGGGAAACGGTGAATCGGTCGGCAGGTGAATCGGTGAATCAGCTGATAATTGCGACCTTTTCACGTATGGGAGCCCCTTAGCCTTGACCAATCCCTCAACTTCTCCAAACCTTTCCGGATGTCTCGGTGCAATAATAAGGGTTAAATCAGGGAAATCTTTTTTTAGTTTAGTAAAAGAAGCAAGGATTAATTCCTCTTCACCCCTGTGAGTGCTGCCTGCAATAATAACCGGATGGGAAAGCAGTTTAGTCCACTCAGGAATATGCAAAGAAGGCAGGGTATCAAACTTGAAACTGCCGAGAACTCTTATCCTGTCCTCCGGAGCCCCGAGTTCTTTAATCCTTTCTGCATATACGGCATCCTGCATGCAAAAGAGGTCAACATTTCCAATAATGCCGCGCATGAAAAATTTTATCCTCTTATAGCCCTTAAATGAGTCATCTGATATCCTTCCGTTCATTACAACAGCAGGAATTTTGTGCTGCTTCAGTGTCGCCAGCAGGTTTGGCCAGAGTTCTGTTTCAAGCGTAATGAAAAGATTGGGCTGTATATTTTTCAAGGTTCTTTTAAGTATAAATTTGAGGTCAAAGGGGAGATATATCACTTTTGTCCCTTCAGGGGCTTTCCCCATTGCTATTTTCTGCCCGGTGTCAGTGATGGTTGAAAGGACTAAAATTGCGGAAGGGTATCTGTCCTTGAGCCTTTGCAATAAAGGGAGTGACGCTATGACCTCACCCACTGAGACTGCATGTATCCAGATAAGCGAAGAGTTGCCCGCCGCAGCGGGTTCGCTGAGGCTAAAAAGTGAAAAGTTAAAAGTTCCAAACTTTTCTCTGAGCCATCTTTGCCTTAAGTCTTTTGGCCGTTTCTTATACTGAAACGGCAGGATGAAGAATAATGCAATAGAATATAAAAAGCTATAAATCAGCCTTAGAATCATCAAACTGAAGGTCATAGAGTTTTTTATAAAGACCGTTTGCAGTTAAAAGTTCATCGTGCGTCCCTGATTCAACAATCCGTCCCTTGTCAAATACTATTATTCTGTCTGCTTTTCTGACAGTCGACAGCCTGTGCGCAATGACAAATGTAGTTCTGCCTTCCATGAGTGTTTCAAGCGCTTTCTGAACCATCATCTCCGACGCTGTATCAAGAGACGAGGTAGCTTCATCAAGAACGAGTATCGGAGGATTTTTAAGTATCGCCCTGGCTATTGAGAGCCTCTGTTTCTGCCCTCCTGAGAGCCTTATCCCCCTTTCTCCTATGACTGTGGCATAGCCCTGAGATAGTTCAAGTATAAAATCATGTGCGAATGCTGCCTTTGCCGCATCAACCATCTCCTGTTCCGTCGCCCCTTTTCTGCCGTATGCTATATTTGCGCGGACTGTATCATTAAAGAGTATTATGTCCTGACTTACGATCCCGATTAACTGCCTTAACGACTTCAGCGTTACATCAGAAATATTTATTCCGTCTATGCTGATAGTGCCATTTGCCGGATTATAAAATCTTGACAGGAGGTCAACAAATGTTGTCTTGCCTGCCCCGCTTCTGCCGACCAGAGCTATAATCTCTCCCTTTTCCACCTTCAGATTTATGTTCTCGAGCGCGTCATCTTTGGTGTTCTCATACCGGAATGACACATTGTTGAATACTATTTCCTTGCTTATTCCTTTAAGCTCCTTTCCCCCTTCCTTCTCCCTTGATTCCTCAAAAATCCTGTCAATCCTTTCAAGCGGCGCCTTTACCTGCTGTAAAGAGTTGTGCACGCCGACGAGCCTTCTTGCAGGCGTGTATATCATAAATATCGCGGTCAGGAACGAGAAAAAGGCCCCGGGAGTTATAATTTTATCCACAACGAGCCTTCCGCCGTACCATATGACAAATGCAATTCCGAGCCCGGCGACTATATCCATCATAAGAGACGTCGCCTCAATTATCCTTGTAGACCTCATGAGCTCCCTGTAATAATCATGATTGTTCCTTTTAAAACGTGATATCTCTTCCTCTTCCCTGTTGAATGCCTTTATTATCTTAATCCCCGAAAAAGTCTCCGACAGTATCTCTGTTATTCTTGATATCTTTTCCTGAACCCTCATGCTGACTTTTTTAAGCCTCTTGCCAAGCCTTGAGACGCCATAGAGCGCCAAGGGCAGGACAACGACCGCTATCAATGTCAGGTCCCACCGCATGTACATCGCGACACTGACAAGCACAATAATCGTGCAGGTCTCAACAAACAGGTCTTTAACTGTGAAAGCAAGCAGTCCCTGAATCGAGCCTGCATCATTTATTATCCTTGATATCATCGCTCCGGTAGAGTCCTTGCCGAAGAAACTCATCGGAAGAGATGTAGTATGCCGGTAGAGATTGTCCCTTATGTCTCTGACAATCTTTGAGCCTGCAGACCGCATGAGATAAGACTGGAAGAAAGAAAAGATTCCTCTGATTGAATACGCAGCGAGCACCCCCAGAGCAATGAATGGAAGGTATTCTGCTTTCTTCTCTACGAATAACTTGTCAACAGCAGGTTTTGCAAGCCAGGCAAGAAACCCGTTCATCCCTGAGACTACAAGACTGCCCATGCCTGCAAGCGCTATTCTCCCCCAGTACGGCCTTGCGAGGTTTAAAATTTTCTTAATGTCTTTCATGCCGTCATCTCACATATCATTTCAGCCACTCTCATTGAAGGCTGTTTGCCTGCAAACATATCTCTGGCTATCCTGAATTGGTTTATCATTCGTTCCCTGTAACCTTTATCCAGCATTATCTTCTTTAGCTCGCGCATTATGTTTTTTGTGTCCGCCTCTGACTGAAGAAGTTCTTTCACAACCTCCGCTCCTAAAATTACATTTATAAGCGATATATATTTTACATTAATTATTAATTTTCCGATGGAATACGAAAAGGGCGAAACTTTGTATATGACGACCATCGGAGTTTCAAGGAATGCGGATTGCAATGTTGCCGTGCCGGAAGCGATTACTCCAAGATCGGAAACTGAAAGCACATTAACAGCATTTTCCTTTTTTACCTTTACGTCTTCGTCTTCAAGCCTGCCGATATAGTCCCGGTATTTTTCAATATCAACATTAGGAGCAACCGGCATTACGAATTGATAGTTATAAGCAGGGAATTCCGCCTTAAACTTTTTTACGACATTTAGCATCACGGGAAGAAGATTTTTAAGCTCATGCGGCCTGCTTCCCGGAAGAAGCGCAAGAACAGGCCTTTCAGGATCCAAACCCAGAGATAGCCTTAACACAGACTTATCTTTTCTTAAGGATTCTATCTCCTCAAGCACAGGATGCCCGACAAATTCGCACTGAACGCCTGTGTCCTTGTAAATATTTTCTTCAAAAGGCAGTATCACTGCAATTCTATCCGACACTTCCGCTATTGTCTTTACCCTGCCTTTGCGCCAGGCCCAGACCTGCGGGCTTACATAATATAGAACCTTTATCCCTTTTTTCTTTGCGGCCTTCGCCAGCCTGATATTAAAATCAGGATAATCTATTAGAACAACTACGCGCGGAGAAAATCTATCTATGGCGTCCACGGCTTTTTTGAACGTCATTTTGACAGCCTTGTAAGCAGAAATTGCCTCTGAGATGCCGAATGAACTCGCTATGCCTGCCACCATTTCCACGCCGGCAGCTTTCATCCTCTCTCCGCCAATGCCTATTATGCGCGTATCAGGGCATTTTGTTTTTAATGCCTTTGCAAGAAGCGAACCGTATAACTCACCCGAACTCTCGCCTGTAACTATCATGACAGTGTTCATAGCTTGTCTCCGATACAGGATTCATGATTCATGATGCACGATGCATGATTTTTTATCCTGAATCTTGTATCTTGAATCTTGCATCTTAAACAACGCCCTTTATCGTCTCTGCTATTCTCTTTATCGCCTCTTCCTCAAGCCCGGGATACATAGGCAGGGAAAGGACTTCTCTGGCCGCCTTTTCAGTAACAGGAAAATCGCCTTCTTTATAACCAAGAAATCCCAGAGCCTCTTGCAGATGAAGCGGAATAGGATAATAAACAACCGATGAGACGCCAGATGCTTTTAATTTTTCCTGAATAACATCCCTCTTTGGAGTCATAATCGTATATTGATGATACACATGATAGAAGCCGTCCTTTTCCACCGGGCATTTTACAGCGCCTGACAGAAGTTTCGTATAAAGCGCGGCCTTCTGCCTTCTTTTTTTGTTGTATTCATCAATCCGCTTAAACTTCACGAGCAATATCCCTGCCTGTATTTCATCCAGCCTGCTGTTGAATCCGATTGTCTCGTGTTTGTATGCTCCCTTAGAGCCGTGATTCCTGAGTTTCCTGATATTGCCGGCAACAGCAAGGTCGTTAATCGTTATTATGCCTCCGTCACCATAAGCTCCAAGATTTTTGCTCGGGTAAAAACTGAAACAGCCCGCATCCCCGAAACTTCCGGCTTTCTTATCCCTGATAGTACTGCCGAAGGCCTGTGCGCAGTCCTCAATTATCTTAAGGTTATGCTTCTTTGCTATTTTCTGAATCGCATCCATATCAGCAGGATGCCCGAATATATGCACAGGGATAATAGCCTTTGTCCTTGAAGTAATCTTTTTTTCTATCAGGTTCACATCTATATTCAATGTCTCAGGCTCTATATCAACGAATACGGGAATCGCTCCAGTGTAGAGGATGGCCTCGGCAGTGGCAAAAAAGGTGAACGGTGTTGTAATGACCTCGTCCCCTTCTCCTATGCCGAGCGCGTCAAGGCTCAGGTGAAGCGCGTCCGTGCCTGAAGCAACGCCTATCGCAGAAGAGACATTGTGGTAATCCGCAATCTTCTTTTCAAGTTCAGCAACCTTAGGGCCGAGGATATACTGCGAACTCTCCAGTACCTCTGTGAGCATGTCAAGGATCTCTCCCTTAATCTCTGCAAATTCCTTTTTCAAATCTATCATTGGAACCATTCTTATTTCCCCAAATCCTTTCTTATCTTTTCTGTTATATCAAGCGCTACCTTCAGCGCATTCCTGCCCTCTATGCCTGAGACCATTGGTTTTCTCCTCTCTTTCACGCATCTGATAAAATCAATAAGCTCTTCTTTCAGCGGCTCTTTTTTCTCAGGCCGTATTATATCAGAAGATAGACTGTCTCCTTTTTTAGAGTAAACCATCACCTCATGGTTCTGATAATCGATATGAATGAATGAGTCTTCCTGAAAAATCTTGAGCCTCCTCTGTTTTTCAGGCGACAGGCGGCTTGCCGTTGCAATGGCTGCGCACCCGTTCTCAAATTCAAGCCACACTTTTGCAACGTCTATCTTGTCCGTCAGCACGCTTGCGCCTCGCGCCCGTATCTCCTTCACAGGAGAAGCCGCAAAGCCGAGCATAATATCTATGTCGTGTATCATGAGGTCCAGCGTTATATCTATATCAGTGCTCCTGCCTGTAAAAGGCGACACCCTCTCGGACTCAAGGAACCGGGGATTTTTTATCAATCCTGATACAGCGACCACAGCAGGGTTATATCTCTCAACATGCCCGACCTGAAGTATGCAGTTCTTTTTTTCAGCTTCATTTATGAGTTCATCCGCTTCAGCCACGCTCACTGTTATCGGCTTTTCTATCAGGAGGTCTTTCCCTGCCTTTATGCAGTCCAGCGCTATTTTGTGATGCAGAATTGTGGGAGTGACAATGCTCACAGCATCAAGCTCATTAATAATAGCTTTGTAGTCGGAATATGCCTTGCAGTTATATTTAGCCGCAAGGGCTTTTGCCTTTTCTTCATCAATATCAACGAGAGCTATAAGTTCTGCATCTTCTATCTCTGAATATATCCTTGCATGGTGCTGTCCCAGATAGCCTGTCCCTATTACGCCTACCTTAACTGACACAAAAATCTCCCTCTTTCGGAATCAAACATTTTTACCGGAAATAAGTTTGTCTGATATTTTGCACTAAACAGAGATTTTAGGGCAAGGGCGGAGAGGATTTGAAAGCTTCGGGAATGTGAATTTTACCTTGATTTTTATTCGTGAGGGGATTATATTTCATGAAAGACTACATTAAATATTTGAGGGGTGAAATGCGATATTTCATGAAAATTATTCTCGCAGTTATTTTCAGCATATTCCTGTTTGCCGGATTATCCCACGCTGAAAAAGTTACTTTTGTAAAAGAATACACCTATCAGGCAAGCGAGTTGGACAGCAAGGCGTCATGCAGGACAATTTCCCTTGAGATGGTAAAGAGACTTCTGCTTGAAGAGCTTGGCACATATCTGATAAGCGAGACAGAGGTTAAGGATTTTAAGCTGACAAAAGAACAGGTAAAAACCTATAGCGCGGGAATCGTAGGCGCTGAGATTATAGAGGATAAATGGGACGGAAAGATATTCTGGCTCAAGGCAAGAGTCTCGGCAGATCCAAAGGAAGTTGCCAAATCATTAAAGAAAATAATGGATGACAAGTTTAAAGGAAAAGAACTTGAGGAAACAAGGAAAAAGGCTGAAGAACTTACAAAAGAAGTGGAGAGGTTAAATAAAGAGCTTGCTAAAGCAAATAATAAACAGCCGAGCAAGAAAATTCAGCAGGAATACAAAACTGCGATAAAGGGTTTAACTGCGGTTGAGTGGCATGGAATAGGATATAAAGCAGGCATTGCAGGTAGGCATGAAGAAGCAATTGACGCATTCACCAAAGCCATTGAACTAAGGCCTGGCGATGCAGATGCGTATTACAATCGGGGAATTACTTATGGCGAACTCGGCAACTATCAGCAGGCAATTAAGGACTTCACTACTGCGATTGAACTTAACCCGAACTTTTCATATGCGTATAATAATAGGGGAAATGCTTATGGCAAACTCGGCAACTATCAGCAGGCAATCAAGGAATTCACCTATGCCATAGAGTTGAAACCGGATAATTCAGAGGCATATTATAATCGGGGACTTGCTTATGATAAATTAGGCAACAATCAGCAGGCAATCAAGGATTTCAATAAAGCCATTGAACTCAAACCCGACGATGCAGAGGCGTATGCTGCTCGTGGACTTGCTTATTTCTTCCTCGGTAATTATCAGCTGGCGATTAAGGATTATACCAAGGCGATTGAACTAAACTCGGAATTGGCAATGGCGTATGGTGGACGTGGACTTGCTTATTTCTTCCTCGGTAATTATCAGCAGGCGATTAAAGATTATACCAAGGCGATTGAACTCAAGCCGGAATTGGCAATGGCGTATGGTGGACGTGGACTTACTTATTCCTTCTTAGGCAATTATCAGCTGGCGATTAAAGACAGTGCCAAGGCAATAGAACTCAAGCCGGATATGGCTGAGGCATATTATAGTCGGGGACATGCTTATTTCTTTCTCGGTAATTATCAGCTGGCGATTAAGGATTTCAATAAAGCCATTGAACTCAAACCCGACTATGCGCAGGCGTATGCCATGCGCGGAAGTGTTTATGCCGAACTTGGCAACCATCAACAGGCTATTAAGGATATTAAAACAGCAGCACGACTGGGGGATAAGCTTGCACAAGACGGGCTGCTTAAAATGGGAGAGACGTGGTAGGGGGCGATAGAGGAGTGTCAATGACGAATAAAGACATTTTGGATAATCGCTGGTCAATTTGGATAGATGTCGAAGGTTTTTCGACGCTATACACAACAAATTCAAAGCAGGCTAAGTTGAACCTCGGTTTTTTGATGGAGGCTTTGTACAAAGTAGGGAGTCTTGTGTTCAATCGGGAATCTGAGAGGCTTTTTATTCATCAATTTGGTGATGGCTTTGCTGTAATGTCTGATTTTCACGAAGATGTGCCTACAAGACCGCTAACAATTTGCATTGCCATTATGCGTCATCTTCTTAAAAAAGGTGTAGTAACAAAAGCGGCAATATCAGCAGGCGACTTTGCTGATATTAGCGGTTGCTATCCAAAGGAAGTAATGAATGCTTCTGACGATGGACGGCATATAAAAATAGGAGAGGGATTGATGACGATTATCCCTGTTATGGGAATGGCTCTAATCTCAGCACATAAGCTTGCAGATACAGACAGCGGCGCATTGCTGCTATTAGATTCTTTAGCATTTTCAAAAATTCCGGAGGGAGTGATTTTCCGGCATGAAACAACCGCCATTGTAGATTGGGTTCACTCAACAGTCGCAGGCATCGAGGAAATATGTGAGAAATCTGGATTAGAAAACATAACAGCAATGGACGCTGAAACCATGCTTGCATCGTACATTGAAGCAAATAAAGATATGCTGTCAAAAAAGTGGATTGAGAGAACCATTGAAACTCAATCAATTAAACCGTTACAGCGGAGACTATCCACATATGAGACATCAAGGATATAACGATGACTAATCTGCACAAACTAAATCTCAAGAAAGAAGCAAATATTGAATATTGTGATATTCGTGAGACGCATAATGCATTGATGGGTGAGTGGAATCGCATTAATCTGCAAATATCTAAAATGAAGCAGCCCAAACTCTTTCTTCTTGGCTATAAAAAAAGGTTGCAGGATCTTGGGCGGGAGCTTATCATTCTGCAAAAAGATTTTCTTAGTTGGAATGCTAAAGCTGGTAGTTTTTTAGATAAACCACACTTTATTTTTACTGAGAACGAAGGCGAACTTGGGTTTATTCATTACACATCATTGCTTATGGATATTAGAAATAAGCTTGATAATTATATGGTCTTAATCGGAACGAATTATAATAATCTGCAAGACTTTTATAGTAATAGAGTCAATTTTATTATCGCCATCACATCATTTCTTCTAACCTTTGCTGGCCTTGTTGCGACCTTGATAGCGCTAAACTTGTAAATGGTACATATACCGAATAAATCCGCCATGCACATTTTCATCTGCTGCGGGAAGCCGGAAAGCCTTAACGCTTCGTTATTTATGTCATAATCCAAGCAGGGAGGTGTCCCATGCAGACAATATCCATTAAGAGCAATTCTTCGGAGAAAATTATACCTTTGCTGACCAACGCTTTGGACAGAGAAAAACGCATCATCGCGGGTAGCCTGAAAAAGACAAGTGAAAAAATAGATTCATTGGCAAAGTCCCTTTCTGTTGATATTGATAAGCTTGCGGCAGGTGAGGTGGAACATACCGAAGCAAACGATATGAAACTTGTAGAGCTTGAAGGAGAACTGAAAATTCTAAGGCATCTTGAGGATGAACTTAAGGAAATTGAATCCCTTGAGATATGCAGATAAAGGATTATCTCAATGAATTCCTCAGTAAGGTTGCGGCAAATCCTTATGTAGAATCACAAAACATTTCTTTTGAAGAACGCCCGCCTGATACCGCATATATCACGGGAATCATTACTTTTATCAACGGTACAAGATTGCATATCAAGGAATTTCTTGTCTTTAAATCAAACGCTGTAAATATTTTGATGTATTGATATAACTACTTATCTGAAGATGACAGGCTGATATTCAGGTATGATAATGCTTCAGACCCAAAAGCCAGAGAAGTCTCCACTTATCCAGGACATAAGCATACACCTGACGGATTGATTCCTGCCGAAAGACCGGCATTGGATGAGGTGCTGAGCGAAATCAGCGAATTTATAACGCTGAGTTACTCATAAAAAATAAATAAGGCATCAAACACATTTTTTGTCTATTTGAAAGGCGGTGATTTTATGAGATATTTAAAAAACATTCATCACTTACAAGGAATTCGTAACCTTTTTAATCTCTTCCAGTTTCTTCATCGCCTTTCCTGAATCAATCGCCTCTGCTGCTATTTCCGCTCCGCTTCTGAAATCTTTTGCCTTCCCTGCAACAACAAGCGCGGCAGAGGAGTTCATGAGAACCACATCGCGTTTGGGGCCCTTTTCTCCGTTGAGGATGGAAATTGTTATGCGGGCATTGGCATCCTTGTCAGCTCCGACAAGGTCTGCGAGTTTACCCCTTTTGATGCCAAAATCCTCAGGTGAAACAAAGAAGTTTTCAACCGAATTATTTGCGTATCTTGAAACCCGCGTCCCGTCAGTAATGGTTATTTCATCAAGCCCGTCTTCTCCATGCACAACCATTGCATCGTGAGCGCCGAGATTGCCGAGAACTTTGGCAAGCGGCTCCGTAAGTTTGCCCGCAAACACGCCAAGCACCTGCCTCTTTGCACCGGCAGGATTTGTCAGCGGGCCGAGTATATTAAATATTGTCCTTAGCCCCAGCTCCCTTCTCGGGCCTATTGCATATTTCATTGCAGGATGAAACAGCGGCGCAAACAGAAAACCGAAGCCTGTTTCAAAGAGGCATTTTTCAACATTTTCCGGCGGAAGGTCTATCTTAACACCGAGCGCCTCGAGCACATCTGCGCTTCCGGACTGGCTTGAGACAGAGCGGTTCCCGTGCTTTGCAACAGGCACTCCGCATGATGAGACAACTATTGCAGTTGTTGTTGAGATATTAAATGTATGCGCCATATCGCCGCCTGTGCCGCAGGTGTCAAGCACGCCTTCAGGCGCTTTAATGGCCGCTGCCTTTTCGCGCATAATCCGCGCTGCGCCTGTTATCTCATCAACTGTCTCGCCCTTTATGCGCAGGGCAGTAAGGAATGCGCCTATCTGGGCGTCTGTTGCCTTCCCCTCCATGATTTCTCTCATGCACTCCGCCATCTCAGCCTCGGAGAGGTTTATGTTGCTTACAACAATATTAATAGCCTCTTTTATCATGCCGCTAATTTTATCACAACTCTTGACATAATTCTATTTTTAATGTTATTAATTATAGGCTTTTTGCCCCGCAGTAGTGCCAGTGTCAGTAATTTTTAAAACCGACACGCTATACTGACACTAACTACTAAATGTGGAGGAATTTTATGATGGCTCTTGCAACATTTAAAGGCGGCATACATCCGCCCGACAAAAAAGACATTGCAAAAAACAGGGCAATCAAAGAAGCAAAATCCCCGCAGAGAGTCGTCATTCCTTTAAGCCAGCACCTCGGAGCGCCGTGTAAGCCGATAGTAAGCATCGGGCAGGAAATCAAAAAGGGCGCGGTCATCGGAGAGCCCGGAGGTTTTGTATCAGCGCCTGTCCATTCATCCGTTTCAGGCAAGGTGATTGCAATAGCGGAATTTCCTAATGCGATGGGCAGAATGGTAAATTCCATAGTTATAGAAAATGACTGGAAAGAAGAATGGACTTCCCTTAAAGACAACCCTGATTACATCAAGCTGTCTGCCGATGAACTGAAAGAAAAGGTAAAGGCTGCCGGAATTGTCGGCATGGGCGGCGCTGCTTTCCCGACGCTTGTGAAACTCTCGCCTCCGAAAGAAAAACCTATTGACACTGTAATCATTAACGGAGCTGAGTGCGAGCCGTATCTTACGGCAGATTACAGGCTGATGATGGAAAGGCCCGCTGAGATAGTTGAGGGCCTGAAAATACTCATGCGCATTCTCGGAGTTAATAAAGGGTTTATAGGCATCGAGAACAACAAGCCGGATGCCATAGAGAAGATGAAAGACGCGGCAAAGAATGAGCCGGATATTGAAGTCTGCGGGCTTGAAGTTAAGTATCCGCAGGGCGCTGAAAAGATGCTTATAAGCGCTCTCACGGGAAGAGAAGTTCCTCCGAGGGCGTTGCCTATGGATGTCAGGGTTGTGGTGCAGAACGTAGGGACTGCTCTTGCCGTTTATGAGGCAGCAAGATACGGCAAGCCATTGATAGAAAGGGTCGTAACAGTAACAGGTGAAGGAATAAAGAATCCGGCAAATTTAATGGTAAAGATTGGCACGCTTATCTCTGATATTGTTGAGGAGTGCGGCGGCTTTAAAGACAGCGCAGGCAAGGTTGTGTCAGGCGGCCCGATGATGGGCTTTGCCCTTTCAACGCTTGATGTGCCTGTTACAAAAGGCACTTCCGGAATACTTGTTATCCCTGAGAAAGGCGTTGTGCACGCTGAAGAGTACGGCCCCTGCATAAGATGCGGAAGATGCATTGATATATGCCCGATGGGGCTTATGCCGTCAATGCTCAGCATACTTTCCGAGAAAGGGCATTACGAGGACGCAAAGGAATACAACCTTTTTGACTGTTTTGAATGCGGCTCATGCGCGTTTGTATGCCCTTCAAAAAGGCCGATAGTTCAGCTTGTAAGACTGGCAAAGTCTTTAGTTAAACCATGAAGCGGAGGTTAGATGGCTGATGTAAAAAAAGAACATGAACTAATAGTTACGGTAAGCCCTCATGTCAGGGATGAAGAGACAACAAGCCGCATCATGTGGACCGTGAACCTGTCTCTGCTTCCGGCATTATTCATGGGATTTTATTTCTTCGGCTTAAAGGCGCTCTTTATTACTGCCTTATGCATAATATCATCAGTCCTTTCAGAGTATTTCTTTCAGAAAGCCGTCAAAAAGAAACTGACTATCAATGACGGAAGCGCATTTCTCACAGGTTTACTGCTCGGCATGAACCTTCCTTCTTCTCTCTGGTCGTTTAATCCGTTCACAATCCATGTCCCGATAATCGGTTCAGTAATTGCAGTGGTCATAACAAAACAGTTTTTCGGAGGGCTTGGATACAATATCTTTAACCCCGCGCTCATAGGAAGGGCTTTTCTTTTAATCTCATTTCCCAAGGCAATGACTATCTGGACAGAACCCTCGGCAGCTTTTTTTGCTCTTGACGCAAAGACAACCGCAACGCCGCTTGGAATATTAAAGGAAGACGGGCTTGCCAAATTAATTGAGGTATTCGGCGATAAGCTCAACCTTTATGCGGAACTTTTTAACGGACACAGGGCAGGCTCCATCGGCGAGACCTCAGTGCTGGCCTTATTAATCGGCGCGGGATTCCTGCTTTACAAAAGATACATCACATGGCACATACCTTTTTCATTCTTAGGTACGGTTGCCATGCTTGCATGGATATTCGGGGGTAAAAACCCTGAAACAGGGAAGATGCTTCTTTTTGCGGGCGACCCCTTGATACACCTTTTGAGCGGCGGCCTTATGCTCGGCGCGTTCTTTATGGCAACCGACTATGTGACATGCCCTACTGTAAGAAAGGGACAGATAGTATTCGGTATAGGCTGCGGCGCGCTCACAATGCTCATAAGGATAAAGGGCGGTTACCCTGAAGGCGTCATGTTTGCAATCCTCCTTATGAACTGCTTTGCTCCTTTGATTGACAGGGCAATGAAGTCTGATGTCTTCGGAGCGGTGAAGGAGAAAAAGAAATGAAGGAGATGCTTAAGATAACGGCCAGTCTGGTGCTTATCTTTGTAGCTGCCGGGCTTGTGATGGCATTTGTCTTTGCCAAGACAGCGCCTATTGTGAAGATTAAGAAAGAGCAGGAAGAAACAGCGGCAAGGAAAAAGATGATGCCTGATGCGGATAATATAATTGAAGCCGGGAAATGGGAGCCGTACGGGAAAAAAGGAAAATATTTTGAAGGTAAAAAGGGAGAAGAGACAACAGGATACCTCATCTCCACATACGGCAAGGGATATTCAAGCTATATAAACATACTCGTGTCAGTCGGGAAGGATATGAAGGTCAAGGGGATCGGCATACTCGGACATGGAGAAACGCCGGGGCTTGGCGATGAGATAGAGCAGGACTACTTCAAGAAACGCTTCGAGGGCAAGTCTCTGGAACAGCTTGAAGTAGTTAAAATAGAGGGCACAGACAAGATTCAGGCAATCTCAGGCGCAACAATCTCAAGCCGCGCGGTGACAAACGGCGTGAGAGAGTCTGTTAAACTCCTTAAAGAAAAATACTCAGGGGTGGCAAAATGAATGGCACAGAAAACAAGATAAGCTATATAGGGTTAGTCAAGAACGGTATATTCTCTGAAAACCCGATATTCAGGGTTGCCCTGAGCCTCTGCCCCGCGGTTGCAGTCACAAGCGGAGTGAAAAACGGTTTTATGATGGGCATTGCCGTGCTTTTCGTTCAGATAATGGTCAACGTCACTGTTTCCATAGTCAGAAAATTCATACATCCTAAGGTGAGAATCCCGTCTTACATGTTCATAATCGCCACATGGGTTACCGTGACAGACCTTTCAATGGCTGCATTTGTGCGGGACATATATGCGCAGATGGGGCTTTACATAAAACTCATTGTAGCCTTTGCAATAATACTTTCAAGGGCAGAATTGTTTGCAAGCAAACAAAAGATTACGCCTTCATTCTTTGACGGCCTTGGCAATGGAATAGGATTTCTCCTTGCGCTTGTCATCATCGGCTTCTTCAGAGAGCTTCTCGGCAAAGGCTCGCTCTGGGGTTATCCGATAGTTAACACAAAACCGTTGTTGATTATGATCCTGCCGACAGGCGGATTTTTTGCTGTGGGAATACTCATGGGGCTTTTTAACTGGATAGACATGAAATTCTTCGGAGGAGGCGGCGCTTCCGGCGGCGGACATTAGGAGAAAGCAATGGAATTCGGCAAACTCTTTGAACTTTTTATAGCAGCCGCTCTCATAAACAATTTTGTTTTCACGAGATACCTCGGCCTCTGCATCTTCTTCGGCGTTACAAAGAAGATGGACACATCAATCGGCATGAGCATTACATTCACATCTGTCATGGTCATAAGCGCCGCGCTCAACTGGATTATCTACAAGTTTATCATGATTCCATTGGGACTCGGATTCCTTGAGATAGTTATATTCATAGGCGTTGTTGCAGGATTTGTTCAGGCAGCAGACACTATAATGAAGAAGGTGTCGCCGGGACTGTATTACAAACTCGGCATCTACCTTGCTTTGATAACTACAAACTGCATAATCCTTGCCGTGCCTTTGCTTAATGTCAGCGAGGGTTATAGTTTTATGGAGAGCATGTTCTTTGGCTTCGGCTCAGGCGTTGGTTTCAGCCTCGCAATGATAATAATGGCAAGCATAAGGGAAAAACTGGAGCTTGCAGATGTGCCAAAGGCATTTCAGGGACTGCCGATATCATTCATAATAACAGGCTTGATTGCGCTGGCTTTCATGGGCTTCTCAGGCTTGATTACGCTCTGATATAATAAAAAAGATACAGGATTCAGGGCAAAAAATCATGCATCGTGTATCGTGCATCATGTATCGGATCGAATCGGAAGGTGTAAAGATGTTTAACGTTTCTAAGATAAAAAAGACTGCGGTGCTTACCTCTGCATTAATACTTTTCTGCTCTGTTTCTTACGCCGGAGTCGGCGGTGAGATAGATGTCTCAGGGCCAATAAATATCAAGGAGCTTCTGATTTTTACATTCCTTTTCCTCGGCGGTCTTGGAATCGTATTCGGAGTGGGGCTTGCATTTGCAGCAGCAAAATTCGCCGTAAAAACAGACCCCAAGGTTGAACAGGTAAGAGATGTTCTTCCGGGCGCAAACTGCGGCGCCTGCGGATTTGCAGGGTGTCAGGGATATGCAGAGGCTGTGGTAATAAATCCTGATGTGGCGCCAAATCTCTGCGCTCCGGGCAAAGGCAGCGTTGCAGCAGCAGTTGCAAGGATAACAGGCAAGGCTGCATCTGCGTTAGAGCCTAACTTTGCAAGGATTATGTGTCAGGGAAACTGGTTTAAATCAGTCAAGAGATTCAGATACGAAGGCGTGCAGGACTGCAGGGCTGCGATACTCGCAGGAGGCGGTGACAAGGCATGCAGATACGGATGCCTAGGATACGGAACATGCGCAAGGGTATGCCCGTTCGGCGCAATAACAATGAGCGCTGGCCATCTTCCTGTTGTTGATATAGTGAAATGCACAGGCTGCAGGAAATGCGAAGCAGCATGTCCGACAAAGGTTATAGAGGTGTTGCCTGCATCAAGGCAGGTCTTGGTTGCCTGCCATTCAAAAGACAAAGGCGGAGACACAAGGAAGAACTGTCAGGTAGGATGCATTGCATGCGGCATCTGCGTTAAGGTCTGCCCGTTTGATGCGCCTTCTGTTGAGAACAACCTTTCAAGGATTGATATAAACAAGTGCAAGGTATGCGGCTTATGCGTTCCAAAATGTCCGACAAAGGCAATCAGAGATTACATACCTCACAGGTCAAAGGCATTCATAATGGACAACTGCATCGGATGCCAGATATGCACAAAGGTCTGCCCTGTTGACGCAGCATCAGGCGAGTTGAAGAAAAAGCACTTGATTGACAAAGATAAATGTATCGGCTGCGGAATCTGCACGGCAAGGTGCCCTGTTCAGGCAATAGACGGCACATTCAATGCATCAGAGGTCTTTGCAGCCGCGGCAGAAAAGAAAAAGAAAAAAGCTGAAGCAGCGTAAGGACAAAAGCAATCAGCTTTCAGCAGTCAGCTTTCAGTAAAACAAAAAGCCCTTTTTGAGGGCTTTTTTATTAGGCCCAGCAAAACCGTGCCGTGATGACCTGTATTTGCTATAATAATTACTGCTTTTACTGTTAGCTGGAAGCTTAGAGCTTATAGCTTTTCATTGGAGGGGTGGCTGAGCGGTTGAAGGCGACGGTCTTGAAAATCGTTGTAGGGGCAACTCTACCGTGAGTTCGAATCTCACCCCCTCCGCCAGTTAGGCAACATTTTTCATTTTCCTAAAGTCATTGTTTGTTGCTATAATTAGTCATGGTAAAGAACTCAAAGCTTCTTGTCCGGTTTGAAAATGAAGAATTAAGGAAAGAAAAGCTTTCCTACAAAGAGGCATTGAAAATATTTGAAGCAATGTGGCATGAGGCTGTAAGCCTTGGCGTGTTACCTTCAAAAAACCCCTTGGAAGGCATCGAAACCAATATAAAACTTGCCAAAGTTTTAAACTCATGTTTGAAAAGCTCATAGTAAAAGTAGCATCTTCCCTTAAGAAACATGGAATCCCTTATATGATTATTGGCGGACAGGCAGTGCTGCTTTACGGTACACCGCGGCTGACAAGAGACATAGATATAACACTCGGCATAAGCACAGACAAGCTGTCACTCGCAGGCAAAGCAATCAGGGACGCAGGGCTCAAAAGCATTCCTGAAAACATTGAGGATTTTGTACAAAAAACTTTTGTCCTGCCCGCGAAAGATGAAAAAACAGGCCTAAGGGTTGATTTTATATTTTCCTACACCCCGTATGAAAGGCATGCTATTGAAAGGGCAACCGACGTTACTATATCAGGAGTCAAAGTTAAATTTGCAACCGCAGAAGACATTATAATTCACAAGATCTTTTCAGGCCGTGCGCAAGACATAGAAGATGTAAGGGCAATTCTTATAAAAAATCCTGGCTGTGATATATCCTATGTAAAAAAATGGCTTGCAGAATTTGACAAGATTTCAGAAAGTAAAAAGTTTAGGGAGACTTTTAAAAATATACAGAGACAAATTTAATAATATTCGCCTCTCACCCCCTTCGCCAATTCATTTTGCCCTTAAACCTCACTCCTCTAACATCCAGCCCAAAAACTTGATATAATCTGTTTATAATCACGAAAAATCATCAGGAGGATACTATGAAGAAATCATTTGGCCCGAGGACGCTGATTTACCCTACACCTGTCTGGGTTATTGGAACTTATGACAAGGCCGGGAAGCCTAATGTCATGACTATTGCATGGGGAGGAATCTGCTGTTCCAAGCCTCCCTGCGTTGCGATTTCCATAAGGAAGGCAACCTATACTTACGGGAATATCATTGAGAGAAAAGCATTCACCGTAAATGTTCCTTCCGAGGCATATGCCAAAGAGGCTGACTATTTTGGAATGGTCTCAGGGAAAGACACGGACAAGTTTTCTACCACAGGGCTTACGCCCGAAAAAAGCGATATGGTTGACGCCCCTTATGTAAAGGAATTCCCTTTGATTGTGGAGTGCAAGGTAATCCAGACATTAGAAATCGGGCTGCATACACAGTTTGTCGGAGAAATCATGGATGTTAAAGCTGATGAATCTGCGCTTAATGAAAAAGGGCTTCCGGATATAGAAAAAGTAAAGCCTATTCTCTTTAGTCCTGAGACGCGCGCTTACCACAAAGTCGGCGATTATCTTGGCGAGGCGTTTTCTATTGGGAGAGGGACTGCAATTTAAAAGTAGGGTTTTTCAGTTTGTAATAATTAACTGAAAGGAGATATAAAATGGAATATCCAAGAATCACAGTTGATGAACTGAAGGCAATGATGGATAAAGGTGAGCCTGTTTTAATCCTTGATGTCCGCAGGCAGGAGGCATACGCAAGCAGCCACAAAAAGATAAAGGGCTCTGTATATCTTGACCCTGATAATGATGCTGCGATAAAGGAATTCGCAAAGAGATTGGACAAAAACAACGCCATTGTTACCTACTGCACCTGAAAAGAAGAGCATGCCAGCGCCCGTGTGGCAGGCATTTTGATTGAGGAAGGCTTCAAAGAGGTATCAGCTCTTAAGGGCGGCTGGGGCGCATGGAGAAAGGCTGAATATCCACTGGAGATGAAATGAAATAAACGCCCTGTTGTTAAACCAAGGTATCAGGTTTGGATAAAGCCCTATCACGCCTGTAAATGTGACTGTCAAAATGGTCAGCACGAAGAATAAAATGCTTTGAGCAAACTCTATCGCTGTTTAGCAAGTTTTGCAAAATTCTGTTTCAGCCATGACACGGCTCAGGCATAGAAAACTCATCAGCATCTTAAAATATATGTTAAAATAAAAAATGTTGTTCCACGATATCCATGAGGAATGCGGAGTCTTCGGGGTTTACGGGCATCCCGAGGCATCCAACCTCGCATATCTCGGCTTATACGCGCTCCAGCACAGGGGGCAGGAAGGCGCAGGCATTTGTTCATCTGACGGCAGGCATCTTCATCTTGAGAAATCAATGGGGCTTGTCGCAGACATATTCAGCGAAAAGCGCCTGAAAAAACTCCCCGGCCATATTGCGATAGGCCATAACCGCTATTCAACGGCAGGAAGCAGCGCCCTTAAAAACGTCCAGCCGATACTGGTAAATTTTGCCTTGGGGCCATTGGCCATAGCCCATAACGGCAATCTTGTGAATGCCGGAGAGATACGGGAAGAACTTGAAAAAGAAGGCGCAATATTCCAGTCAACATCCGACAGCGAAGTTATAGTGCACCTCATAGCGCATTCAAAGACCGGCGATTTTTACGATAAGGTAATTCAGGCGTTAAGGCAGGTCAGCGGCGCATTCAGCCTTCTGATACTGAGGGAAAGAGAACTCATTGCCGTAAGAGACCCGTATGGTGTTAGGCCCCTGAGCCTCGGACAGGTTGACGGCGCATACGTCGTAGCATCAGAGACATGCGCTCTTGATCTTATCGGCGCAACATATATCCGCGATGTAGAGCCCGGAGAACTCCTTATCATCAATGAGAACGGCTTACGGTCAATGAAACCGCTGGTTGCTCCGAGACAGGCGTCCTGCATATTTGAATTTATATATTTTTCGCGCCCTGACAGCTATATCTTCGGCGAGAAAAATGTTAATGAGATGAGAAAGAAATTCGGAGCCCAGCTTGCAAGGGAATCAGGCGTTGACGCCGACCTTGTGATCGCAGTGCCTGATTCAGGCGTGCCTGCCGCAATAGGATTTGCAGAAGAAAGCAAACTTCCATTTGATTTCGGCCTCATAAGAAACCATTACATCGGCAGGACCTTCATAGAGCCGAAACAGAACATAAGGCATTTCGGCGTAAAAATAAAACTTAATCCCGTAAGAAAACTTCTTGAAGGCAAAAGGGTGCTGGTGGTAGACGACTCTATTGTCAGAGGAACAACAAGCAAAAAGATCGTGAAGATGCTTAGAGAGGGGGGCGGCGCAAAAGAAGTTCATATGAGGATAAGCTCTCCGCCGACAATAGGGCCGTGTTTTTACGGCATTGACACTCCTACAAGGCAGGAGCTTATCGCATCTTCACATAGCGTTGAAGAGATAAGAAAATTCATAACTGCCGACACGCTTGCCTATCTGAGCCTTGAAGGACTGAAAAACATTGTCCCTGAATCACATAACTTCTGCACAGCTTGTTTTGATGACAATTATCCGATAAGCTTTCCGGGCGAGCACCTTGCTCAGATGGAGCTTTTTCTTAAATAATCTATTCCTCCTCGCACCATTTCCTTGCATTTTGGAAAAGCCTTAGCCACGGCGATGCCTTGAGGTTTTTCTTCCACTCTTCCGGCATCCACGCCCAGTTCCATTTTTGGAAGGTCCTTTCAGGATGAGGCATGATTGCAAGGTGCCTTCCGTCAGGCGAGCATAAAGCAGCGATTCCGTTTACGGAGCCGTTCGGATTGAAGGGGTAACTCTCCGTGATTTTCCCCTTATCATCAACATAGCGCACAGGCGCAAGGGAGTCTTTTCCTATTTTATTGAGAATGTCTTCTTTCGGGAAATAAGCCCTCCCCTCACCATGCGCAACCCAGATTCCGAGAGTAGAGCCTTCCATTCCCTTAAGCATAATTGAAGGGCTTGGGAATATCTTCACTGTAGAAAATCTTGACTCAAACCTTCCCGAGACATTATGAATAAACCTCGGCTGGTATTTGTCTTCAATCCCCTGCCACGGAATCCATCCAAGCAATGCCGCAAGCTGACATCCGTTACATACGCTAAGGCTGAATGTGTCAGGCCTGTTGTAAAATTTCTGAAACTGTTCATAAATCTCTTTATTGAACTTTATAACACCTGCCCATCCCTTTGCTGAATCAAGCACATCCGCATAACTGAATCCGCCTACAAATGCCATGCCTTTGAAATTATCAAGGCTTACCTTGCCTTCAAAGAAATCAGTCATTGTGGTATCCCACACATCAAACCCCGCCTGATAGAAAGCTGATGTCATCTCCCTGTCACTGTTGCTTCCTTCTTCACGGACTATTGCAACCGAAGGCTTGTTTTTCCTCTTGATAATTGCAGAGGAAGTGATGTCAGGCTTGAATGTAATCTTGAATTGAGGGCTGCGTCTTGCATAGATATTCTTCTTTTCCTCATCTGCACAGTCAGGATTCATCTGAAGCCTTTCCAATTGATAACTCGTCTCCTCCCAGATGCCTCTGAGTACACGCATGTCTTCATTTAAAATCAGCTTGCCGTTAGATTTAACTTTAATTTTCTTATTAACAGTTGTTCTGCCAACTACATGGCACGGGACTTTCTGATTCTTCAGTTCCGCCAATATCTTCTTTTCATTCTTCGGAAGATATTCAACCACAAGCCCAAGTTCTTCGGAGAACAGTCTCGACATTATTTCATCCTGCATCCTGCATCCTGCATCCTGCATCTCTACTTCCACTCCGCAATTACCTGCAAATGCCATCTCAAGGAGTGTCGTGATTAATCCTCCGTCGCTTCTGTCATGCCCTGCTATGATTAAATTATCGGATATAAGTTTCTGTACAGCGTTGAATGCTTTCTTCAATAATTTCGGGTCATCAACATCAGGCGATTCATTGCCAATCTGGTTATAAACCTGTGCTAATGCTGTTCCGCCGAGCCTGTTTTTGCTATTCCCGAGATCAATAAATAAAAGCCTGCTCTTTCCGGGTTTCTTTATATCAGGTGTTACTACCTTTGTAATATCAGGGCATGTTGCATAAGCAGAGATTACGAGTGTGCCCGGAGATTTCACTGTCAGGTCGCAAGTGGGACTACTGTCCCCCCTATGAGACCCCCCTCCTGAAGACTTGGGGATTATTGCTGCCATTGAAAGGCTGTCTTTTCCGCCGTCAATTGCAATGCCAAGTTCAAGCATTAAGTCTCTTAATGCAACTGCCGCATCATAGAGTCTTGCGCCTTCGCCGGGAAGTTTTGCAGCCCACATCCAGTTGCCGGAGCATTTTATATCTTCAAGTTTGCTTATCTTTGCCCATACAATATTTGTTAATGCCTCTCCGACAGAAAGCCGAGCAGTAGCAGATGGATTGATGAGCGTCTTTATCGGCTGCTCGCCTATGGAAATCGCTGCGCCTGTCAGTCCGAAATGACTTTGGGCAATAACAGCAACATCAGATACGGTAAGATGCAATGGCCCCGCGCACTGCTGCCTTGCAATGAGGCCTGTAACGCTTCTGTCAACCTTGTTTGTAAGGAATCTCTTTGAGCCGACAGAGACAAGCCTCAAAACCCTGTCCAGAGCATCCCTTACAGTAATGTCCTCGGGAAGTTTAAGAGGTTCAAGTTTCGGCTGAACCCTTTCAAGTTTGAATGTCTTCTGAGGCATGTCGCCGAGTATTTTTTCAAGGTCAAGATTTACAGGCGCGCTTCCGTCATTTTCATCATGAAGCACAATGTATCCGTCGCCTGTAATCTGTCCTATAAATGAGAACGGGACTTTTTCTCTTCTGCAAAGTTCTTCAAATATATTTGCCTTATCAGGTTTTATAAGAAGCGCATTCTGCTCCTGATATTCCGCGCCCCATATCTCAAGCACGGAGAGCGTGTTGTCTCCAATCTGAATCTTTCGTATCTCAATCTTTGCGCCCGCAGGATAGATTATCTCTTTTACGACATTGCAGTTTCCGCCTGCTCCCTGGTCATGGATGCTTATTATCGGATTATCACTGCCAAGCTCAACGCAGGCCCTGATTACCCTGTTAAGTTTTTGCTCCATCTCCGCATCCCCGCGCTGGACAGCATTGAAGTCAAGCTCTGCAATGTTTTCTCCCTGAATCATGCTTGAGGCAGCGCCGCCTCCCATTCCAATCCTGTATGCAGGGCCTCCTATCTTTGTAACAAGCATCCCTTTTTCAGGCTGGCCTTTTTCTATATGCCTTGCATCCATCTGGCCGATTCCGGCAGTGAACATTATGGGCTTAATCCATTCCCTTCTTTCGCCGTCAGCAAGCCTCATTCCGAATGACCGCGTAAAGCCCTGAATTACCGGCTCGCCGAATTTGTTGCCGTAATCAGATGCGCCGTTGCTCGCCTCAATCTCTATCTGCAAAGGCGATGCAAGGTTATTGGGATACTCAAATGATTCATCTTCCCATGGGAGTTTATATCCCGGAATTCTGAGATTTCCAACACAGTACGCAGCAGTGCCTGCCATAACATGGGCGCCTCTTCCTGTTGCCTGAACATCTCTTATCCTTCCGCCTGTTCCAGTCTCAGCGCCGGGGAATGGCGCAACTCCGCTTGGAAAGTTATGCGTTTCTGCTGTCAGGATTAAATGATATTTGAGGGCTGCCTCTTTGAATCTTGAATGCCTTCCGACATTCTCAGGGATAATCGTTTTAATCTTATATCCCTTAATGCCGCTTGAATTGTCCTTGAATGCAATCACGCTGTTATTGGGATTTGCCTTTAACGGCTGTTTTATAATCTGCATCAGGTTTTCAGAAATCTCTTTCCCGTCTACGATTAATTGCCCCCTGAAAAACCAGTGCCGCGAATGTTCGCTGTTTGACTGGCTTAAATCAAAGCATTCAACATTTGTCGGATTGCGTTTAAGGTCTTTTACAAATAGGCTGTAGTAATATTCTATGTCCCAGTCATCAAGCCCGAGGCCCATCTCTGTGTTAATTTTTTTCAATGCTGAAGGCCCTTCTTCAATTAATGGCACTGTATAAGCAGGCTCAGGCTTAATCCCTGTCTCAAACGTCTCCAGAGTTTCAGGATACGGACACTCGGTCATACGGTCGTGAACAAGCGCAAGGAACCGGTGAATGGATGAATCGGTAAATGGGTGAATAGATCCAACTAACCTATATCTTCTGGAACGTTCTATCCTCCTAATCTTTTTTAATCCGCAGGCATGGCATACAGATACCGCATTTGTTGACCATGCTGTTGTGAAGTTCATGCGGGGGCCAGCCTCAAGAACAGAAGCTGATAGCTGAGAGTTGTAAGCTAAGAAGCTTCTTTCAGAAAAATTCTCAGGCTCGAAGGTCTCTGCCAGAAGCCATCTGAGGATATTCAGTTCTTCGGTAGTAAGCGGAGCAGTTGCTTCAATATTGAAGCAGTGCTCTGTCTCTATATCATTAATATCGGGCGAGACGCCTTGTCTGACAATCGGAAGAAGGCTCTTCTTCTTTGTCTCAGAAAGCGCCGGTTTTCGGTAGAAATGCAACAACCCCATAGCATTGAATTATAACATGGGATAAAAAGCTTTTTGGCTGCTTTTCAAACTCTGAGACTTTGCTGCTCTGTCTCCCCTGCGACTCGCTTGAGGCGAGACACTTTGACGCTTTGAACACTATTGCATTCGGTCTTGCCTTTTTTGAGCAGGACGGGATAAGATAAGAAAAAATTTGAGGATTTCTGAAAATATGATTATTTCTCCGGCAGCCTTATCAACGCCTCTGCCGTCTTTAAACATTCACGGCATTCATTGAAAAAGGAGTGATTATGGCAAAGCACACAGTATCAATAGACGAAGACACGCGTCAGAGGATCCACACATTGCCAAGGGGCATAAACTTCTCAGCCTTCATGCGAAAGGCGATCAATATCTTTGTTGAGGAGCTTGAGAAAAATCCCGATCTGGAGCCTGAAAATTTCATCATCACCTGCACCGCACGGAAAGATACATCAGATAAAAAAAGAAGATAAGGCCCATAAGAATTAAGCAAGATTATGCGGTCAAAGAATAACTTACGGGAGAGCACTTTATGGATGGGACCAGACGCGCAGATATAAAACGTGGATTACGTGTTTCAATCGTGCTGAAAAAAGACCAGCAGACAGGGAAACTCACCGAAGGAATTGTAAGGGATATTTTAACTAATTCACCCGCACATCCGCATGGAATCAAAGTTCGCCTTGAAAGCGGAGAAATAGGCCGTGTAAAAACGATACTTGCTTAAACTGTTCTACTACTCTGAACCTTCCGCACGTCTCGCAGCGCCTTACGGCTCGAATCTGAGAATATTGAGGGAATGGAGATTATCCAAACACCCTCTTGAATATATAATCCACATTCTTGAGGTAATATTTAAGGTCAAAGATTTTTTTTATTTCTTTTGAAGAGAGGTATTTTTTGACGTCTTTATCCTTCAATAATAATTTTTTGAACTCAATCCCCTTCTTCCAGCTCTGCATAGCATTCCTCTGGACAAGTTCATACGCATCCTCACGGCTCATTCCCCTGCCCGTTAATGCAAGGAGAACTCTCTGTGAATTATAGAGGCCATAACTGCGGTTCATATTTTTAAGCATCCTGTCAGGATATACATGGAGGCCGTCAAGGATTCCCTTTAATCTGTTAAGCATATAATCAACAAGTATTGTGCTGTCTGGAATAATCACCCGCTCAACAGATGAATGCGAGATATCGCGCTCATGCCATAAGGCAATGTTTTCCAGCCCTGCCATTGCATTTGAACGCACAAGCCTTGCAAGGCCTGAGAGGTTCTCGCATCCGACAGGATTTCTCTTATGGGGCATTGCCGATGAACCCTTCTGCCCTTTTGTGAAAGGCTCCTCTGCCTCAAGCACTTCTGTCCTCTGGAGATGCCTTATCTCAACAGAGATTTTTTCTATTGACCCTACAATGAGCGAAAGTGTTGTGAGGTACTCTGCATGCCTGTCTCTCTGAACAACCTGAGTTGCGACAGGTTCGGGATTTAGGCCGAGTTTTTTACATACCTTTTCTTCAATCTTTGTAGGTATATTCGAAAATGTGCCTACAGCTCCGGAAAATTTGCCTATGCTCACAACATCCTTTGCACGCTTCATCCTCGCAATATTCCTCTTCGTCTCCTCATACCAGAGGGCAAATTTAAGCCCGAAGGTCATTGGCTCTGCATGGACTCCGTGGCTCCTTCCTATTGCAGGCGTGTTTTTATATTTGTATGCCTGTTTTTTAAGTACAGACATCAGTTCCTTTAGGTCTTTAAGAATAATGTCTGCCGCCTCTTTCATCAAAAGGGAAAGTGCGGTATCAACAACATCAGATGATGTAAGCCCTTTGTGGATGAACCTTGACTCATGGCCTACATTTTCTGCGACTGATGTGAGGAATGCAATAACATCGTGCTTAACAACGCTTTCTATTTCGTCAATTCTTTTTACGTCGAACCTTGCCTTTTTCTTTATTTTTACTACTGCATCAACAGGAATCTCTGCAAGTTCTGCCCATGCCTCGCAAACAGCAATCTCGACATCAAGCCATTTCTGGAACCTGCTCTCAGGCTCCCAAAGTTTTCCCATGACCGGCCTTGTATAACGCGGTATCATACTTATCTCCTTCTATTAAAAATTACATGAAAGAATGCCATATTCTACCCTTACAATCTCAATTTTGTCATCATTAATAACAACATAATTCCGGCTCATTGCGCTTTTTTCTGCTGAGATTTTGTTCCCTTGGCGATTTTGTCCAGAATGCCGTTGATAAATGAAGCTGATTCATGCGTGGAATATTTCTTAGCAATCTCTATTGCCTCATTTATTGTTACAGCGGGAGGAATATCTTTTCGGTGCAGGAGTTCATAAACGGCAAACCTTAATATATTCCTGTCAACAGCAGCCATCCTCTGGAGTACCCAGTGTTCAGCCGATTTGTTTATTACGGAGTCTATCTCATCAAGGGAAGAAAGAGTGCCTTTGATAATCTCTATTGCAAATTTTTTGACTTCATCGTCTTTTTCTTTGTCAGCCCAGAACTGCTTAAGGCTTCTGCCTGTGTCGCTTTGGTTCCCGAAATCAGATTGAAATAGAAACTGAAGAACATACTCCCTCGCCTTGCGACGTTTCATTACAACACGTGAAACGGTGAATAGGTGAATAGGTGAATGAAATCCCGTTTCATATTTTTTTCATCAGTTGTGCCATCTCGATTGCTGTTATTGCAGCGTCAAACCCTTTATTGCCACTTTTTGTCCCTGCCCTTTCAACAGCCTGTTCGATTGTATCGGAAGTGATGACTCCGAATGCAATCGGAACTCCTGTCTCCATCGATGCCGCAGCAACGCCCTTTGACACTTCAGCCGCAACATACTCAAAGTGAGGGGTTGCGCCCCTGATGACTGTGCCCAGGCATATCACCGCATTATATGTGCCTTTTGATGCAAGTTTTTTTGCGATCAGAGGAATCTCAAAAGAACCCGGCACCCTTGCAATATCTATGTCTTCCTCCTTTGCTCCATGTCTCAACAGCGCATCCTTCGCTCCGTCAAGGAGTTTGCTCGTGATAAAGTCATTGAACCTGCTTACGATTATCGCAAACTTTAATCCCTTTGCCTGAAGTTCGCCTTCCAATATCTTCATAAAACCTCCCATCAGCTTAAATTAGATGCAACTATTATATACTTTAGAAGACAATATTGTGAAGAAACAAAATTTTGGACAATCTTATAGAATATAAAAAACCGGAGATATTATATGCCTCTAAGAAAATGGCTAAAGAGCGCGGACTTTGCAATAGAAGGGATTCTTCATGCTGCCAGAACGCAGAGACATCTGCGGTATCATTTTTACAGCGCTGCCACAGTTCTTCTTGTAAGTTATATCCTTGGCGTTTCACGAACAGAATTTATGATAATCTCGCTCTCTGTGATAGCAGTGCTTCTCTCGGAGATGTTTAATACAGCGATAGAGGCTATAGTTGACATCATATCCCCTAACCACAGCGAAAAGGCACGCATAGTAAAAGACATAGCCGCAGGCGCGGTATTCGTAACTGCATTCGGAGCCGCAGTTGTCGGTTACATAGTCTTATCCCCTTACGTCCGTGATATTTTCCATCAGGGGCTCTACATCGCAAAACACTCAAAAGAAGAGATTGCTATTATCTCATTTATTATAGTCCTTATCCTTGTTGTAATAACAAAGGTGTATTTCGGTAAGGGGCATCCGCTGCGCGGCGGTATGCCAAGCGGACATGCCGCGCTCGCATTCTCGGCATGGGCAGCCGTAACATTCATAGCAGAGAACTTTACCGCTTCCCTGCTGTCTTTTATCCTTGCTGTAATAATTGCTCAGAGCAGGGTTACAACAAGGGTTCACACGTGGTGGGAGGTATTTCTCGGAAGCCTTATGGGAGCAGTCGTAACGTTTCTTCTCTTTAGAGCATTCCTGTGATTAAGCAATCCGTGTCGGAAGCGCTGCTGTATTTTTTCTCAGGTAACTGCTTCTACCACCTGACAGAATCATTTCTTAACTCCGTTAGAAAGCTTTCTTTCTAACGGAGTTAAGGATCTAAATTGATCGGTTATAGATGCCTTTTGGGCACCCCTTTAGTTTCCACAAGCTCGTATCCGAATTTCCCGGGTTTTCTTCCAAAGCAGGTGCCGAGGCTTTCAAACAGCGCTAATTCGCTGATATCCACTTCCCTTCTCTTTATAGCCTCTGATGTAGCGATATAAAATATCTTGCTGCCTTCCACATCAACCACTGTATTGCCTGTCTTGCTTTCAAGCAACAGCAGTACTGAGGCTGCCCCTGCCCTCTGCCCGAAATTAACGTCATAAGCAGACGAGGGCCCTGAACGCACAAGGTGGCCCGGCATTACTTCTCTGACTTCGGGTATCTCATAAACACCCGGCGCATACATCCCCGCCCTCTTCATAAACTCTTTGACAGCAGGGTCTGCCTTCAGTCTCTTTTCAAGCTGCTGTTTTACGTATTTCCCTGCTCCTGCAAGTTTCTTATGGCCAAAGGCATCTACTCCGGCGGATTCGTCATAGAGAAGCTCGCCACTTGCGGTCTTGATGCCCTCTGCCGCAACAATAATATATGTTCCTGCCTTAACATCGCTCCTCTCCACACGCGCAAAGTATGTGGCCTTCATATGCTCATAGACAACATCAAAATCAACAGGCACCTCAGGAAGAAGGATGCAGTCAGCCTCCGCGCCCACGCCCCCGCGCAGGGCGGTGTGCCCCACGTATCTGCCGAAAACTTCCATCACAATAATCCTGTTGTGGCTCATCCCTGTTGTTTTTATGTCCCTTGTAAAAAGAGCTATCCTGTTTACCGCAGAATCTCCTCCGACACTGTAAGGCTGAAGGTCCAGGTCCATGGTCTTAGGCACATGAACACAAGGTATGCCGTGAGAATTCAGGTCGATGACAACGCTTCCGGTATCGTCGCCGCCGCTTATAATCAGGGCGTCTATTTTAAACTTTTTAAGCCCTGCTTTAATCCTGTCATAAGTATTAGGGTCTTTTATCTTGCTTATCTTTACCCTTGAATGCCCTGCCTCGGACCCTGCAAGGGATGCCTCAATGCGGCTTACCCTCTCCGCATTCAGAACTACAACATTTTCAAGGTCAACGAGGTTATAAAGTCCTGCATAACCGTTCGGTATTACTACGGTTTCAATTCCATGAGCATAGGCCTCCCGAGCAGCGCTCTTGATAACTGCATTTAAGCCTCCGCAGTCTCCGCCGCTTGTGATAATTCCGATTCTCTTTATATCAGCCATAAAAACCCTCCTGAATGTATTATTATAAAACCACCTGCATCTAATTTTCCATCAAAGTCTTCTCTGCATACCCCTTAAATCCATACTGTTTACTCTGTTTTGCCCTCTCATGAGAGTAAAAAACCTTTCAATATAGGGCAGTTATATGATACAATGTTTTATGCCTTGTGTGAAGATAGGGTGCAGTGGTTTCCTGTACGATGACTGGCAGGGGAAATTCTATCCTAATGAACTCTCCAAAAGACAGTGGCTTGAATACTATTGCAGGAAATTCGCAACTGTTGAGCTTGACGTTACTTTTCACAGGGTCCCCGAAAAAGAGACATTTTCAAAGTGGTACAGCGAAACACCCAAAGACTTTATAATCTCACTTAAGGGAAGCAGGTTTATAACCCATGTAAAAAAATTAAAATCTCCTGCCGAACCTCTGGATGTATTCTTTTCAAGAATAACCGCCCTTAGAGAGAAACTTGGGGTTGTCCTGTGGCAGTTTCCTCCTGACTTTAAGGCAGATACCGGCAAACTGAAAGATTTTCTTGAGGCGCTAAGCCAATATAAAGTGAGAAACACCTTTGAATTCAGGGATAAAAGCTGGATAAACAGACAGATTATATCGCTTCTCGGGGAAAACAATACAGCATTGTGCCTCGCTGATTGGCCCGATTTTTTATGCGGCACGCCTGCGACTGCTGATTTCGTATATATCAGGAGGCACGGCGCCGACGGGGAATACGCCTATGGCTATACAGTTGAACAGCTCAAAGCAGATGCAAAGGCCATAAACAAATTTCTGAAAGACGGCAAAGACGTTTTCCTGTATTTCAATAATGAAGCCGGTGGTTATGCTCCGAAAAATGCAAGGGAGCTCAGAACTATTCTTAAAAAGTGAAATAAGCCATATACAGTGAACTGTGTCAGTGAATAGTATCAGTAACTAACACTGAAAACTGACACTGTCACATTTTTGGAACAATGCTTAAAGAACTCAGGATAAAAAATCTCGCTATAATTGATGACCTCAAAATAAAATTCGAAACCGGCCTGAATGTCTTAACAGGAGAGACAGGCGCGGGAAAATCGATAATTGTCGACGCCCTCGGCCTTGCGCTTGGAGAAAGGGCACAGACTGGGATGATTAAAAGCGGGAAGGATGAAGCGTCTGTTGAGGCGTTTTTTGAAGTGTCAGGCCATCCGATGCTTACGGAAATGGGCATTATCTCCGAAGACGGGATTGTAATAAGGCGGAATATCTCATCCGCAGGGAAGAGCAGGGCCTATATAAACGATTCGCTTGTTAACATGCAGAGCCTGTCCGCAATAGGCAAAACTCTCGTTGACATGCACGGGCAGCATGAACACCAAAGCCTGCTTTCAACGGATAACCAGAGAACCCTTCTGGATTTTTACGGCAAACTCCACGACAAAAGGGCAGAAGTTGAGGCGCTGTTCCATGAAGTTCAGTCGCTCAAAAAAGAACTTGGCAAACTTAAGGAAAATGTGAAGGAACGAATGCAGCGGATCGACCTTCTGAGTTTCCAGATAAATGAAATAGACTCTGCCTCGCTTAAAAAAGGGGAAAAGGAAGCTCTGGAAGAAGAGAAGGTCATACTTTCAAACCTGAATAAGCTGAACGAACTTGTAGAAACAGCATATACAATGCTCTACTCATCGGAAGGCGCATGCACAGAAAAACTGGATGGTGTAATCTCAAAACTTCGCGAGATGGCTTCCATAGACCCGGGCATTAATGAAACTCTCGGCCTCCTGGAGTCGGCAAAGCCTCTGCTTGAAGACGGGGCAGTGTCTTTGAGGGGGTTCAAGGAAAAATATGACCTTGACCCAAAGCGGCTTGAAACCATAGAGGAAAGGCTTGAAACCATAAAAAAACTTGAGAAAAAATACGGAGACGGCGCTGACTCAATAATCAGCTACAGGGATGAGGCAGAAAAAGAACTCTCAACCTTAAAACATTCTGATGAAAAAATTGACATACTTGAAAATCAACTCAGAGAAAAGGAAGAAAAACTCCTGAGTGAAGCAACACATCTGTCAGAAAAAAGAAAACAGACAGCAAAAGACATAGGTAAGGCGGTAGAAAAGATACTGAAAGAGCTTGCATTTGAAAAGGCCGGATTCAGAGTTGATGTCACGCCGTCTCCGCTGTCTTCCACAGGCATTGATATAATTGAATTCCTTTTTTCAGCAAACCCCGGAGAGCCTCTTAAGGCTCTGGCAAGGGTTGCTTCAGGAGGAGAACTCTCAAGGATAATGCTTGCGCTGAAGAATATACTTGCCGACGTTGACAGCATCCCTGTGCTTATATTTGACGAGATTGACGCTGGAATAGGGGGACGAACAGCTGAAAGTGTAGGCATGAAATTAAAAAGGCTTTCAAAGGCTCATCAGGTTATATGCATAACTCACCTTCCTCAGATAGCATCTGCAGCGGATTTTCATATAATGACAGAAAAGTCCCAGAAAAAAGACAGCACTTCCGTAAAAATAAAGGAGCTCACTCCAGATGAACGCACGGCTGAGATAGCACGCATGCTCAGCGGCAAGATAACTGATGTATCTTTAAAACACGCAGGAGAACTGCTTGCAAGGAGCGCATGAAAGGAAAAATCGCAATAGACAACCAATTGTGCAAGGGCTGTAAATACTGTGTGATGTCCTGTCCTAAAGGAGTTATAGTAATTGAAGAGCAATTCAACAAAATGGGATATTTCACTGCGCATCCTGAACACATGGGGAAATGCACCGGATGCGCGTTATGCGCCCAGATGTGTCCTGAACTCGCGATAGAGGTATGGGCAGAAAACAATCCCGACAGGTCGGGACTCGCCAAGGAGAGTAGGAAGAAAAAGGCTGTAACGCCAACATGATAATGTCCTATTGCGCCAAAATAGAAATGTCCTATAAGGCATATTTCAGATTTTACACATATTAAGGAACAATACAGCTTTCAGAGATACATCAGGACGGGGCGCTCGGCAAGGGACGACCTTACAATCTCACATAACAGGAATCTCTATCAAATAGAGGAGGCAATCACAAACAAGAAGGCAATAGCAGAGGGACATATAGACGGGACAATGCAGATAACAAATAATGGCAAGGGAGTGAAGTTCAAAAGCATTCAGCAGAGACCAGAAATGAAGCCAAAAGAGCAAAAGATGAAAAGGCGCAGACCAACAACATATATCTCTCCACAGGATCACCCATGGAGAAAAACATACAGAAAATCGGCAGCAAAGACAAACAACCCTCCTTTGGAGGTAGCAGCATAAAATAGCACATTTCTATTTTGCCTTGACACTGTGACAATTCGCACTTGACCAAAATGCTCCTTAAAATTTACAATTACTACTTGCAGGGCCCATAGCTCAGTTGGTAGAGCTACCGGCTCATAACCGGTTGGTCCCAGGTTCGAGTCCTGGTGGGCCCACCAACTAATTTCGCTTTGCGGAATTAGAGTTAAAAGTGAAAAGTTAGAAGTTGAAATTTAAAACTCCGGATTCCTATATAGCAACTTTTAATTTTAAACTCTTAACTTTTAACTTCTGTTGGTGGAGGGTGCGTGCCAGAAAACATAAGACTACTTATCGAACTTCAAGAAGCAGATTCCACTATCATAAGAAAAAAAGCCGTTATTGATTCGCTGCCCTCCAAGCTCTCGTCAGCTGAAAAATTATTTAAAGAAATCCGGTCTCTCTATGAAAAAGAAAAACAGAAATGCGAACTTCTTGAGAAGAAAAAAAAGGACAAGGAGAAGGGAATTGAGGATATAAATGAAAAGATAAAGAAAATAAAGGCCCGCGCTTCAGATATAAAAACCAACAAGGAATATCAGGCGCATCTTAAAGAGATTGAAACCATAGAGAAAGAGCGGTATGCGATAGAGGATGAGATACTCTCCGTTATGGAAGCCATTGAGGCTGCAGCAAAAGAGGTAAAGGCTGAAGAGCTTAAAATGAAAGCCGAAAAAGATAAGGTGGAGGCCTTCAGAAAAGAGGTTGATCAGGAGATAGCGGAAGCAGAAAAGGAGATGGGAGAACTCAAGGTCAGGCGCATAGCGATAGCCGATAAGATTGACCCTGATGTGTACGGTAATTATATGGCCTTGCTTGAAAAATGCAATGGGCTTGCGGTAGTAGAGGCAAGGGATGAGATATGTCAGGGCTGCAATATGAACATACCGCCGCAGATGTTTGTTGAGCTGAAGAAAAATATTGAGATAATTCAGTGCCAGCAGTGCGACAGAATCCTCTACTGGAAAGAAAGCGGCGAATGAAAGCCCCGAACTGCCCGGGAGAAGGTATTTTATACTGTGACGGAGCATCCAGCGGGAATCCCGGGGAATCAGGCATTGGCGCAGTCCTTCTCCTTGAAGGCAAGACATACGAGATATCGGAACACATCGGAACAGCAACAAATAACATTGCAGAATACACGGCCCTTATAAAGGGGCTTTCCAGAGCAAAAGCGCTGAAGGCTGAAAACCTAAAGATATTTCTTGATTCTGAGCTTATCGTGAAACAGATACAAGGAAGCTATAAGGTAAAAAATGAACATCTGCAAGCGCTGTATCAGGAAGCGCTATCGCACCTGAAGTCTTTTAAGGCTTACACTATCAGTCATATCCCCAGAGAACAGAATAAAAAAGCAGACGCCCTTGCGAAAAAAGCAGCAGCTAAAACCTGTCATTGAATTATTTTTTTGTTTTATTTTATAATTAACAAAAGTTATGGGCATGGAAGATCATAAGCTAAAGGTTTTCTGCACAGTTGCGGAGACAAAGAGTTTTTCCAAGGCATCCGAGATAATATATCTCACCCAGCCTGCTGTCAGCCTTTTAATCCAGGCAATTGAGGAGACATATGAGACAAAACTCTTTGACAGGGCCAGCAATACAGTCACCCTCACGCCTGCGGGGGAGATGCTCTACAAGTATGCAAAGGAGATACTTAATCTTTATGCTGCTGCTGAAAAGAACATAGGCGAAATAACAGGTTTCGTGAAAGGCAGCATAAGTGTCGGCGCAAGTTCAACCATAGGAAACTACCTCATGCCCGGAGTCATCGCAGCCTTCAGAAAGACACACCCAAAAATAAAAATGCACCTTCTTGTCGGCAACACAAAGCGGGTGGTGGAGTTGTTGAATGCCGGCAATATTGATATTGGACTTGTAGAGGGAGATGTCGCAAGGCAGAAGATGGTTGTTGATAAACTTGTCAGTGATGAGCTTGCGCTTATCGTGCCTCCGGTTCATCCATGGGCCAAAAAGAGAACTATCTCTATCTTTGAAATTACTAAAGAACCCTTCATATTCAGAGAGGAAGGGTCAGGCACAAGGCAGGTAATAGAAAAATACCTCGGCAAATACAGCATCATTCCTCAGAATATGATGATTTCCATGGTGTTGGGGAGCACAGAAGCAATAAAGGAATCGGTTGAAAATGGCATGGGCATTGCCATTGTGTCAAGATGGGCTGTAAGAAAAGAAATCAAATACGGGACGTTAAGGCCTTTGAGCTTTAAAGAAGAGAAAATGCTGAGGGATTTCTCCTTAATCTTCCAGAAAAAGGCGATATCGTCCCATGCAGTGGATGAGTTCCTGTCATATCTTAGGGCTTATCCTTTTGACAACCTTCTTTCGCTGTCTGAATAGGCGCGATAATCTATCTCCGGAAATGGGTTATCTTTATTCTCAATCTCTGATAGCTGCGCCTCGTCTATATCGCCTTTCCTGATTGCCGCGTATAAACCGTTAAAACTCTCTATGTGCCCAGTAAGCCGACTTGACGCATATTCTGCTGCTGCGCCTGTTTTTATTATAAATGCCCAATCACTATGCTGTGACAGAAGAACTTCTCTTGCAGCCTGATTAAGCGCCCTCCTCAGCAGCCCTTCGGCATGAGGGAACATATTTGCAAGCTCTGTCATTTTTTCGGCTGCCCTGTGCTGATGCCTGTAAATCCAGCTGTTTGAACTGTTAAGCCACACCTCGTTATACCCTTTATAGCCCCAGCTTGACATTGAAGGCTCTATGCGCTGAAGCTCATTATGTTCACTTAAATATTCTGACGGCGTAATGGTCCTAAAGACATCTTGCGTACGCGCAATTTTTCTAATAAGGAAATCAAGCCAGTCCGGCCCTTCAAACCACCAGTGTCCGAAAAGTTCGGTATCATAGGGAGCTGTTATCGCGGGCTTAAACCCCACATTGTTGTACAGAAACTCTATCTGGCGCTTCTTGCTGAGCATAAAGTTTTCAGCATGCTCTTCTGCTTTTACTAACGCCTGTTCTCTTACATAAGGCATCTTATTTTCTGTCTTGCCTGTTATCCGATAGTATTTTATGCCTGTATATATTCTTATGCCGTCGGGATGTATGTGTGGTTTGACATAATCCATCGGCAGGTCAAATCCGGCATCCCTGTAAAACTCCCTGTAAGCAAAATCCCCCGGATAGCCTTCTATTGAACTCCAGACCTGTTTTGATGACTCAATATCCCTTCCGAATGCGCTGACTCCTGAAGGGCAGTGCGCAGGCTTGTATACGCCGTATCTCGGCGTTGGCGTTCCGTTCAGTATTCCATGTGTATCCATAAAAAAGAATTTTATGCCTGCTTCTGCCAACAATCCGTCTGCCCCATCGTAATAGCCGCATTCAGGCAGCCATACCCCGGCAGGCGCTTTCCCGAAGTTTTTTATGTGATTTTCCTTTGCAACCCTTAGCTGAGCCCTTACTGCCTGAGGATATATACTCAGGACAGGCAAATACGAGTGAGTGGCAGCAGTGGTTATAATCTCAACCTTTCCTGTTTCCCCCAATCTTCTAAAGGCAGCAGCCAGGTCTTTTTTGCAGGACTCTTCGTATAGAAACCTGACTCTTTTAAATCGGTTGTTATACATCCTTGCAAGAGGCTCAAAGGATATATCCCCTCTGTTTCTCAGAAGCTCTTTTTCCGAAAGCTCAATAAGATTGTTTATATATCTCAAATACCTTCCCCTTAGAAAAGAATCATTGAACATCTCAACAAGCGCCGGACTCAGAGAGAGTGTAATTCTGAAATCAATATTGTCGTTCAGAAGCCTGTCAAATACATCAATCAGAGGTATGTAGCTCTCTGTGATCGCCTCGTAAAGCCAGTTTTCTTCAAGAAAGTATTCGTGTTCAGGATGCCTGATATAAGGCAGGTGGGCATGGAGGACAAGAATAAGATAACCTTTGTGCATCTTTTAAAATACACGATTAAGGATTGATGCGACAACTGTTTCTTTAAGTCGGAGCTCTGGATAACACAATTTAAGCCTTGGAGAAAATCCTGTTAAGCAATCTGAGTGATATGCCCGCTATAGCCTGAACAAACAAAAGCGGATCAATATTCGGATGACCGAAAGGGATTTAAAGAAAATTCGGGCCAAAGCAATTGAAGAAGGCATACCATATCAAACCCTCATCTCAATGCTGATTCATAAATACAATGAGGGGAAGCTGTCTATTAGTCGATAGGCAGTTTAATAAAACACTCGATTATTGCCTACCGCATAGTTCCGACTTGGACAGCGTGTTATAATATTTTATGCCTGTTTATGAATATAAATGCACAAAATGCAAAGAGGATTTTGAAAAGCTTGTGTTCGGGAGCCAGAAGGTCACATGCCCGAAATGCAATTCCTCAGAGATAAAAAAGAAGATGTCCATATTCGGAATGAGCGGGGTTGAAAAGCCTTTCGCAGGCTCATCATCTGCAAGCTGCTCATCCTGCACCAAATCAACTTGCACCAGCTGTCATTAAGCCAAACTTATTCAGGCTGTCTAAACGGGTTTGCCCTGAGAATGCGGCTTAGCTTCAGAGGGCTCCCTTCAAATATGAACAGTGCGGTGCCGCGCTCCTCTGTTGTCTGCCCTCCCGCAACCCATTTCCCGTTCCACGCGATTTTCATGGATACAGATGTTTTCTCTATCTGAACCCATTTAGAAGAAAACGTAAGCTCTGCCTTATCAAAGCCCTTTATTGCGCCGAGAAGCTCCCTGTAGCCTTCTTTTGTTGTGTTCTTTTCAATAACGGCAAGGTCTTTTTTCAGGTAGGCATCCTTGATTTCCTCTGCTAAGGCGATTGCCTCCTGAGCTGTTTTTGATTCGTCGGTAACTTTTTTAACTTCTTTTTTCCCGCAGGATAAAAGTGGAAGTACTGCAATTAACAGCAAGATTAGCGCCTTTTTCATATTGCCTCCGGGTGTTATCACGGCCTTTTGAAACTAATTGATTTTTCTATTGCCTTTTTAATCCCGTTTCTTAATTCTTCATCATGTATCGGGGATACAGTTTTTTCTATGTAAGAACGGTCATCCGCTGTGATTGGCTTGTGGAGAATTTCTTCCCCCTTTTTTTCTTTTTCCCATGGCGTGACCTTTCCCAGCCTGAGACGGACTGCTTTTACTCCGAAGCCCTGAAGCTTATCAGCCATTTTATCTTTGTAAAAACTGAGCTGCTGCATCCACATGGGTGAATCTACATTGATGAGCAGTTCTCCCTCTTTCAGAATTGCAGGGAACATGTGAAGAGAGACAGGTTTTTCAAAAATATCCGGCCACTCTGCCCTTATGCGTCCCAGTTTTACCGCGTCTTCCAGCTTAAGATTCTTAATCAGAGGAGCAAGCAGAGAATCAGCCCTTTTCACTAAACAGCCTTTTTGACTTTACCTGAGCGCAGGCACCGCGTGCAGACGTATTCTCTCTTTGTGCCGTGAGATGTTACTATCTTTGCCCTCTGCAGATTCGGAAGTATCTGCCGCTTTGTTCTGTTGTTTGCATGGCTTACATTATTGCCTATTGTCCTTGTCTTTCCACATACAAAACAGCTTGCCAACGTTTTTCCTCCTTTCAAGAGTCATTGCATGAAATTGCTTTAAAAAGGTTTTTTATGATAACATTTTAAGACCAATGTTACAAGCCTGTCATCGAGGGGGCTTAGTCCAGAGGGGAAGAGGCAAATAAGCTATATGTCTAAATTAAGAGTCCATGAACTTGCCAAAAAACTTGGCGTTGACAATAAAGAGATAGTAAAAGCGCTTTCAGACCTTGGGGTTAAAGGCAAGACGCACTCCTCAACAATAGAAGACGAAGCCGCTGAAAAAATAGAAAAACTGCTGAAGAAAAAGACAGCGCCGCAAGTTAAACCTAGAAAGACAACTGCAAAGCCTGAGAAAAAGAAACCTGCCGAAGAAAAGAAAGCTGAGGAGAAAAAAACTAAACCGGCAAAGGCTGCGCGGCCTGTAAAGAAACCTGTTGAGCCTGGATTAGCAGCCAAAACTGAACCTGTTGCAGAGGTTAAAAAGCCTGTGCAGCCGGTAGTCCATCCGGAAAAGATTAAAGAGCCTGTAAAGGCAATTGAAGAAAAAAAACAGCCAAAGGAAATAAAATTTCCGGAGGAAAAACCACTGCCTGTTGAGGAAGCGCTGCCTGCAGAGACTGCTGTGCCGCTGCCCGAGGAAGAGGTTGTGCAAAAGGTTCCCGACAGATTCAAGAAAGAACTGGAAACTGAAAAAGACGAAAAATTTAAGGCAAAACCGCAGATGCAAAGGGCCTTTCAGGCGATAAGAAAAATAGAGACGAAGAAATGGCATGACCCCAAACAGTTTAAAAGGACCGGCAAGGACAGCCGGGACAGATTTATCCACAGAGAAGAACAAAGGCCGCAGTTGCAGGCTGGCATAGCGCGGAAAAAGACATTAAAGCTGCGCGAAGGAATGACAGTAAAAGAATTTGCGGAACTCATAAGCATAAAAGTATCCGATGTCATGAAAAAATTTATGGAACTGGGGCATATGACTACAATCAATGAGCCTGTAGACATAGATGCTGCCATGCTCATCGCAGACAGCTTTGGGATAAAACTTGAAGTAATGGCTGTAGAAGAGGAATTAATTGCAGAAGAGGAAACAGAGGATTTGTCCAAACTCAGCCTTAGGCCGCCCGTAGTCACAATAATGGGACATGTTGATCACGGCAAAACCTCTTTGCTTGATGCGATAAGAGAGACAAAGGTTACAGAGACAGAGGCAGGCGGAATAACACAGCATATCGGAGCATACAAAGTTAAGCTTAAAGGGAAAGATATAGTATTTCTTGATACACCCGGGCATGAAGCCTTTACCGCCTTGCGGGCCAGGGGCGCAAAGGTGACGGATGTAGTTGTGCTTGTTGTTGGCGCAGATGACGGAGTAATGCCGCAGACAGTAGAGGCGATAGACCATGCAAAAGCTGCAAACGTGCCGATTCTCGTAGCGATAAATAAAATAGATAAACCCGAGGCAAATCCCCAGAAAGTCAGAACTGAACTTGCAGAGAGGGGAATACTCTCCGAAGAATGGGGCGGCCAGAACATATTTGTTGAGGTATCCGCCAAGAAGCGCATCGGCATTGAACAGCTTCTTGAGATGATACTGCTTCAGGCAGAGGTAATGGAACTCAAGGCAAACCCTGACAAATTGGCAAAGGGGACAATCATAGAGGCAAAGCTTGATAAAGGAAGAGGCCCTGTGGCAACAGTGCTTGTTCAGGCTGGCACCCTTAAGATTGGCGATAATTTTCTTTCAGGCACAAGCGTTGGAAGAGTAAGGGCTTTGATAGATGACACAGGAAAACGCATTCAGACCGCGGGCCCTTCAACACCCATTGAGGTCATAGGTTTTCCGGAGGTCCCTACAGCAGGAGATGCCTTCAGCGCCGTAGATGATGAAAAGCGCGCAAGGCAGATTGCGCTTACACGGCTGCAGAAACAAAGACTGGCAGAAATGGCAAAGAGAAGAAAACTTACGCTGGACGACCTCTACGCAAAGATAAAAGAAGGGGAAGTTAAAGATCTTAATATCATAATTAAGGGTGATGTTCAGGGCTCTGTAGAAGCCACACGTGATGCCCTGGAGCGCATCACGCATCCGCAGGTTAAGGTTAAGGTCATACATACAGCAGTGGGCGGGATTAACGAATCAGATGTTATGCTGGCTGCGGCCTCAAATGCCATTATAATAGGGTTCAATGTAAGGCCTGAAACAAAGGCGTCTCATACGGCAGAGAAGGAAGGCGTTGACATAAGGCTTTACAATATCATTTATGAAGCCATAGAAGACGTGAAGAAAGCGCTTGAAGGACTGCTTGAGCCCACTCTCAAGGAAAAAATTCTCGGCAGGGCAGAAGTAAGGCAGACATTCCAGGTGTCAAAAATCGGGACCATAGCAGGCTGTTATGTTATTGACGGCGCTGTCAGCCGTGCAAGCGATGGTATCAGGATTATCAGAGACAATATCGTTGTTTATGAAGGCAAGCTCTCATCCTTAAAAAGATTCAAGGATGATGTCAGGGAAGTTCAGACAGGATACGAATGCGGCATCACAATAGAGAATTACAATGACATGAAGGTTGGAGACATCATTGAAAATTATGTCATTGAGAAGATAGCAGGGAAACTCTAAAGGCAGGGGTTAGGGTTTAGGTATTAGGGGTTGGCATTAAAACTAATCCCCAATCACCAGTTACCAATCCCCAAAATGATATGCTTCCATACAAACGCTCACAGAGAGTCAGCGACCTTATCAGAGAAGAAATCGCTGATATCATAATGAATAAAGTGAAAGACCCAAGGCTGGGTTTTGTCACAGTCACGGGAGCAAAGATAACAGAAGACCTGAAAATAGCGACAATTTATCTAAGCATCCTGAAGGAAGAGGAAAAAGAAACAACTCTGGAGATGCTTAATTCAGCAAAAGGTTTTATCCGCGCAGAGCTGGCAAAAAGGCTCAGAATGAAGTTTATACCTTCGCTTACATTCAGAATAGACGAATCCCTTGAATACGGAGTCAGGATTGAAAAACTTCTAAGGGAGATAAAAAAGGAGGACTAAACCATAAAGATGTCTCGTCCTAATAAAATGATCCCTCCGAAAAAACTGCTCCACTTTTTAAAGAAAGAAAATAATTTTGTAATCGCAGCGCACATAAGCCCTGACGGCGATGCGCTTGGCTCTTCCATTGCGCTATCAATGGCGCTTGAATCCCTCGGGAAAAAAACAATAGTCTATGACAAAGATCCTGTGCCTGAATTTTATAAATTTCTGCCGGGCAGTGAAAGATTTACAGATTCAATTTCAAATTCAAAATCCAAAATTCAAAATTTAATCCTTATTGACTGCAATGATGCTGAACGCGCAGGGATAGAAAAGTTGCAATTCGCTTCCTCGGCAGTCATAGACCACCACGAAACAGCAAGGGACTTCGGCGATATAAGGTGGATAGACCCAAAGTCGCCTGCAACCGGTCTGATGATTTTTTATTTGATAAAGGAATTGGGCGTAACCGTAACAAAAGCGATTGCCGCAAATCTTTATACTGCCATTGCTATTGACACAGGCACTTTCAGGTACAGCAATACTACGCCTGCTGTTTTGCGGGTGTCAGCAGAACTGATTGAAGCCGGAGCAGGCCCGTCATATATTGCTGAAAACCTGTATGAAACATGGACAGACGGCAGGTTCAGGCTTCTTCAAAAGGTTCTTAACACTCTTGAGATATACAATGATATCGCAATCACTCACGTTACGCTTGATATGTTCAGGGAAACAGGCGCAGCAATCTCAGATACGGAAACTTTTCCGGGATTTCCAAGGAAGCTGAGGTCCATAAAAATTTCCGCGCTCTTCAGGGAGATAGAGAATAACCACTATAAGATAAGCCTCCGCTCAAAAGGAAGAGATGTAAATGTCGCAAAAATAGCCGAGATATTCGGTGGAGGCGGCCACAGCAATGCAGCAGGATATAAGATACGCGCAGACTTTAAGGCGGCAAAAGAGGCGCTTTTGAAGGCTGTAAGAGAGACAGCCTGATTTTAGAATTCCCTGCCAAATCAAAGTTAAATGTTGCCTATCCCTGAATCTTATCGTAAAATATTTTTATGAAGATAGAATTGTTTCAAGACATAGGCAGGCAGCTTCTGAAAGAGATTCCCATCCTAAAACAAAAACCCCTTACGCAGACAGCCCTCGGGGTCGGCGCCTCAGGAGATAAAACTTTTCCGATAGATAAAAGGGCTGAGGAGATTATCATCTCAGGCCTTGAGGCGTCAGGAGAGCCTTTAACCATTATCTCAGAAGAGGCCGGCATTTATGATATAAAAGGCGGCGGCAGGAAAGTATTGATTGACCCTATTGACGGCAGCAAGAATGCCATAGCAGGGATCCCGTTTTATTGCGCATCAATTGCTGTTGCAGACGGGGATACGATTGGAGATATTGAGACAGCCTATGTTGTAAATCTTATTAATGGGGATGAGTTCTGGGCGGAGAAAAATAAAGGCGCTTTTTTGAACGGTGAAAAAATTTCAACACAGAAAGACAAAGAGATGTATCTTATCGCGTACGAGGCGCAGACTCCGGCAAGGGATATACAGGGGATAATGCCACTGCTGGCAAAGTCACGAAAAACCCGCTGCCTTGGTGCAACAGCGCTTGACCTTGCATACCTTGCCTGCGGTTCAATCAGCATATTTGCGAACCCTTCGCTTTCAAGGAGCTTTGATTTCGGAGGAGGCTGGCTTCTGGTCAAAGAGGCAGGCGGAATTTTTACGGATATAAAAGGCAATCCCATTGAGACAGCGGAAATCAGCCTTAAAAAAAGTACATCTCTGCTTGCAGCAGGAAATGAAGAACTGCATAAGGAGGCGCTTAAGTTATTAAAGCAATGATGAAAATGTATATTTTACTCCCGTTATTTTTATTTGTGCTCCCGATGAATCTTTATGCTGATGAAGGCATAATTGAAAAAGATATAGCTTATACTGTTGTAAAAGGCGATTACGGGGAGATGATTGAAGGTAAAGTCGGGCTTGAGTGGAGCCATATTGCCTCAAGCAATCAAATCAAATACAATGCTCCGCTTGAGATAGGGCAGAAATTAAATATAAAATTCAGGCGGATTATCCCGCCTCGTATTGACAACGGCATAATCATAAATATACCTGACAGAACGCTTTACAGATTTTCTGACGGAAAACTTAAGGATTATTATTTCATTGCGGCAGGCAAGCCTACATGGCAGACCCCACTCGGCGAATTTATAATAAAGAGCAAGGCAAAAGATCCGACATGGTATGTTCCTCCGTCAATACAGAAGGAGATGGAGGATAATGGGCAGGATATTATCGTAGAAATACCTCCCGGCCCTGAAAACCCGCTTGGGAAATACTGGCTTCAGCTTTCACTTGAAGGAATAGGGCTTCACGGCACAAACTCACCCCATAGCATTTATAAGTTCAGAAGCCACGGCTGTATGCGGCTCAGGCCCGAGGTGGCAGAATTCTTGTTTAAAGATGTAGTTGTCGGGACAAAAGGGATTGTAATTTATGAGCCGGTAAAAGCGGCAAAGGACTCTAACGGCAGAATTGTGATTGAGGTTTATAAGGATTTTTATAAGAGGCGCGTAAATTACGATGAAAAGATAAAGGAAAAGCTTAAAGAACTCAATGCGCTTGAAAAGGTTGACTGGAATAAAATCAAAGAGGCGATAGAGAAAAAAGACGGGCTTGTATGGGATGTGAGCTTATAACCGGCTTACATATCAATTTCTATTACCTTCTCCTTTGACTTCTCGCCCCTGAGTATCTTAACGCTGCTTTTTCTTACCTTAAAATGTTCTGCCAGGACTTCAGCCACAACCTTGTTTGCCTTTCCGTCAACAGGAGGGGCATTTACATAAACCTTCAGCGTCCCTTCTCCTTCAACAACTGCATTCCTCTTTGCATTTGTGATTACTTTTATCTTTAATTTTTTCATCGGGGAATACCCTCTTTGTTATGCTGGCATATCCAGTATACTTCTTCACCATAAAATACGAACCGCTTTTTATCCATATTACCACATAATACGAGGCAGCGTGTTTACATCCCGATTGCATTTAAATAATTCCCCCTTTATCAAAATCCTAAAATATGCTATATTTTTCCCATGAAAGCCGTAAACGTGCAATTGGTATAATCATGAGTTAACCATGCTGAAATTTAGTGAGAAATTAAACGAGATAGCTAAGATAAGATTTCAAGAAAGAGACTATCTCTTTCAGAGGTCAATGCAAAACGTTTTTGAAGAAATGGAGAGTAGGGGCATGATAGTTTCCGACGCTACTGCGTGCAAAATAAGAGACGTGGTAGCATGTGAGACTGTCCAATCAACAAATGTTATTTTGCAAACAGCAAAGGAAATTCATTCCTTATATTTTCCGAGACTATCAGAAGATATTTTAAAAACTGAATCAGCAATACTACTAAAAAAACGCGTCTCCGAGATTGATAATGCAGTAGTATCGAAATTGAATAAAATGTTTGATGAGACAGCAAATGCGAGATTATTAGAAACAATACGTCTTCAGAAAGGCATAGGGGCTATAGAATCCGAGCTTTTTATTGAAGTAGATAAATATTTTACTGAATTAAACGAAAAAACAGGCAAGACACTCAAAGATAGAATAATTACCGCTTTCAACAATAACCCGCTTATAGTAATCGCATCAATAGTTATTGCTGTAATTATTTTTTTAAGTGCTTTTGTGGTTGCTTTGCGGAATCTAAAGTGGAAGGGCTAACAAGCCACGCAAGAGGGACGCCCGCCGCGCCCCTTGGCATTGTCGCTTAAAGATAAAGCATGATTAAGGGAAGTATAAAGAAGGCACATAAAAAAACTGTCAGCCCGAAGTATAGTTTATGTGGAGGTATAACATGAGACATATTTTTGCAATTATGATTACTGCTCTTATTTTGTTTTATCCCTCTCATGGTTTTACAACGATTAAGGAGATTGTTTCAGAAGGGGCATACAATATGGGCGATGGGGAGACTCCGACTGTTGCAGAGAGCAGGGCATTGCTTAATGCAAAGAGGATTGCCCTTGAGCAGGCAGGAACTTATGTGGAGAGTTATACAAAGGTGGAGAATATTCAAGTAACGAAAGATGAGATACAGGTTCTGACATCAGGGATTATGGAGGTAGAGATACTTGACAAGAAAAGGACTGTTGTCGGCGACGGCTTTCGCTTTTGGGTAAAGATAAAGACAAGAGTCAATTCAGATAATATTAAAGAGATGGCAAGGAAGGTTAAAGATAAATCAGTGGTTGATGATTATAAAAAGATTCAGGAGGCTTACGATAAGAGTCAGAGAGAGATTAAGGAATTAAAGAAACAGCTTGCACAGACAAAGGATAAGAAGGAGAAGAAACAGGTAGAGGCAAAGATTTCTGATGATGAGAGAATGTTTCAGGCAAATGAGTGGTTTGAGAAAGGGAATAAATATCTCTTGAGTAAAGAGTACGATAAGGCAAGAGAGGCATTTACCGTTGCTATTGCATTTAATCCTAATTTTGCTGATGCCTATAACCAGAGGGCCGCTTCCTATATTAATCTTGACGCAGAGATTTTTCTGGCGATGGCTATTGAGGACTACAGCAAGGCAATTGCAATAGACCCAAATGATGGCGCATCCTATTTCAATCGGGGCAATCGCTATGATGCTAAGGGTCAAACTTACTCCAAGAAAGGGGCTTTCTATGAAGCCACAAAGCAATTTGACAGGGCAATTGAGGATTATAATAAGGCAATTGGTTTGAAGTGGAATTTTTCCACTGACTATGATTATTCTCTTAAATTCACAAAAAATTTACTTGCTATAGCCTATGTTAATCGTGGAAGTGCCTATGGTGAGAAAGGTCACTATGACAGGGCGATAGAGGATTTCAACAAGGCAATATCTATAAATCCGAATTATGCTGGAGCCTACAATAATCGTGGGAATGCCTATTATAAGAAAGGACAATATGACAGGGCGATCGAGGATTATAATAAGGCAATAGCCTTAGATCCGAATGATGCTTTAGCCTACACCAATCGTGGGGCTGCTTATGCCTTGAAAGGTGTTATGGGCAGGGCGATTTCTGATTTTCAAAAGGGATGTGATATGGGGTATGAACTGGGGTGCGAGAATTTGCAGAAGGCTTTACAAAGCAGATAACCCCAAAATGGATGCGGGCGGCGTGAAGTGCTGTGGCTGATTTCCGGCGTTAGAATCAAAAATATTCAGTTGACAATAGGTATAATTAAAGAGGAGGTTGAAATCTATGAAGATAAAAGCTAAAGAATTTGATAAAAAATTTGATGAAGGCAAAGATATTTCCAAATATCTTGACACGTCAAGAGCTAAAATGAAAGCTAAATTAACCAAAGAAGAACAGGAAATATTGGACAGTTTTGAAAAAGGCGAATGGGTTCCGGTCAAGAATCTTGCAAAAAGAAAAGCCGAACTGATGAGCTATGCAAGAAATACCTTAAAGAAAGATAAAAGACTAAACATAAGAATTTCCGAAAAAGACCTGAATGAACTGCAAAAAAAGGCAATAAGCGAAGGACTGCCTTATCAGACGTATGTTTCAAGCATAATTCATAAATTTGTCAGCGGCAGACTAAGAGAGGCAAAGAATTAAGCCTATCCATAGAAAGCAGCCTACTGTATACACACGCTTCTGACTTGTTTATAGGTCGTGAGACCGGAAAACACCTTTGCTATCCCGTCCTGATAAAGAGTTCTCATGCCGTCTTTAATTGCCTGCTGCCGTATCTCTTCAACAGTGCCCCGCTTTGCAATAACCCTCTTTATATCTTTTGTTCCTATTAACAATTCGTATATGCCGGCTCTGCCTTTGTAACCTGAGTGATTGCACTCATCGCAGCCCTTTGGCTTATAAAGAGCAAGCTTATCATCATACACTATTCCAAGTTGAGGGAACCGCTCGCCGTAAGATTGAGAGAGAGATTCAAACTCTTCCCTCTCAGGGTGATAAGGTTCTTTACATTTTTTGCAGAGAGTTCGGACAAGCCGCTGTGCCAGTATGCCTAAAATAGAATCCGCAAAGTTAAGAGGGTCTATCCCCATATCAATAAGCCTTGTAATTGTTTCAGGCGCGCTGTTTGTGTGAAGCGTTGAAAGGACAAGATGGCCCGTAAGTGATGCTTCTATGCCGATATGCGCTGTCTCGCGGTCTCTCATCTCGCCGACCATAATCACATCAGGATTAGCCCTTAAAAATGAGCGCATCGCCCTTGCAAAATCAAACTCTATCTTGGGCTTTACCTCAACCTGACGGAGCCCTTCCTGCGTTATTTCAACCGGGTCTTCAGCAGTCCATATCTTTTTCTCCGGTGTATTTATATAGGCAAGGGCTGCATGAAGAGTCGTGGTCTTGCCTGAACCTGTGGGGCCTACAACAAGAATGATGCCATAGGGACGGCTGATTATTTCTTTTAAGTTCGTATAGTCCGACTCTGAGAGATGCAAGGCCTCCAACGGCATCGCCTCAGCTGAGGCAAGAATCCTCAGAACCACATCTTCTCCTGCTACTGTAGGCAGCGTAGCCACGCGCAATTCAACAGGCTTGTTCTTGTAAACGAATTTAATCTTGCCGTCCTGAGGCAGTCTTCTTTCCGCAATATCAAGGCTCGCCATTATCTTTATCCTTGACACAACAGGACTGGAATAGGTTAGAGGTATCTCAAGATGTCTCATGCATACCCCGTCCACTCTGTAGCGGACAAAGGTTTTCTTTGCGATTTTGCTCGGCTCGATATGAATATCCGAAGCCCCTTTCTCGTAGGCATCAATAATTATCTGATTTACAAGGCGCACTATGGTGTTGGACTGTTCATCGTACTCCGATTCTACAGCAACTATTTCATCCTCATCCTCTTTTTTGACGTCTATCTCTGCGAGGATGTCTGACATTGAACCCGCAGCGCCGAAGTCAAACTCAGGAGCTTCAAGGAATTTAATTATGTCATCCCTTAAAGCAACCTGAAACTCATACTCATTTGCCTTAATAAGATTTTTTACATCAAGCACCTTGGCGTCTCTGGGATTATCTATCAGGATGACCGCTTTTCTATTCGAGAGCGAGAGCGGCACCCAGAAGGCTTTTTTGAGATAGGCGACATTAAGGCCCTTCAGCAGTTCTCTCTGGATAAATACGCCGGGGCCGTACTCAACAAACTTGCATTTGTAGTACATGCCGAGGGACATCCCTATATCCGACTTTTTGACCTTGTAATTTTCCATCAGGACTGTTTCAGTCTCTTTTTTCTGTTCACGGGCAAACGCAGCAGCTGCCTTCAGCTCTTCATCCGTAATGATATTGTGGCTTATCAGATAATCAAAGCGTGTGTGAAGCATCTTTGACTGGTTTCTGAAGGCAATACCGAGCACGCGCGCCATTTCCTCAACGCTCTTTTCGTCAACTTTAGTAAATCTCGGTTGGCTCTTTTTGTTAATTAACTGTATGACTCCAAGGATTTTATTTTCAAAGAGTATCGGGGATGTAAGAATCTGTTTTGTGCTGTACCCTGTTTTCTGGTCCCAGCTGCTGTCAAATTTCAAGTTCGGGTCTATGGCAAACAGTTCTTTTGTGTCATGTACGTCTCCGATATTGACCATTTTTAAGTCATGCGCCGTGTATCCTGCAATGCTGGCATGAGATATGGGAAGCAGTATTTCCTTGATGGCAGAACCTACGAGGTACTTTGAGACAAGCTGCCGCTTTATGGGGTCTATGAGGTAGATGGTAACTCCTTCGGCGTCAAACAGGCCTAAGATGTCATTTTTAAGCTGGAACAGAATCTCGTTGACATTGTTGGCAGCGTGTATCCTGTTCGTTACAAATTTCAGCTTTTCAGTGAACTGAAGCTGTTTCTCCAGTATCTGAATCTTATATGTCTCGCCGGTTTTTTCAGCAGCCATGTTGCCTCCTGCCTTATCATATCTCTATTACAGGATAGTTTCAACCGTAATTTATGGGGTTCCCTATTGCCAAATCCTTTGCCTGACTTTAAAATGTCTTATGCCTGATATAAAGGTTCTTCCTGTTGACTTAAGAAATAAAATCGCTGCCGGAGAGGTTGTTGAACGGCCTGCCTCTGTTGTGAAGGAACTCATAGAAAACGCAATTGACGCTAAAAGCACAGAGATAAATATAGAAATACTTTACGGCGGCAAGAGGCTAATCAGGGTTTCGGACAACGGCACAGGCATGGATGAAGAAGACGCGCGTTTGTGTTTTGAGCGCCATGCCACAAGCAAGATCAGCAGTGATGCGGACCTGTTCAATATTACGACAATGGGATTTCGCGGAGAAGCGCTGCCTTCAATAGCTTCAGTTGCAGGGATAAAACTTATTACAGGCTTAAAAGGCGCTGATTCCGGAATATCGGTAGAAATCTCCGGAGGAGAAATAAAAGAGATAAAAGCATCCCCTTTTTCAGGGACGTCTGTTGAGGTGAAGGATTTATTCTTCAACACGCCTGCGAGAAAAAAATTCCTAAAGACAAACAGCACAGAGCTTTTTCATATCATTGACACCGTAACAAAGGAAGCCCTCTCGCATTATGAGATTGGATTCAGGCTTTTGACTGAAAATCAGGAAACCATGATTTTCCCAAAGGCGTCAGGGCTCAGGGAAAGGCTGATGCAGGTGTACGGCGATGAATTTGTAAACGGGCTGATAGAGGTTAGAAACCCCCCTGTTTCCCCCCTTAATTTAAGGGGGGTTAAAATAAGCGCATTTGTCTCTGACATAGGGAATTTCAGGAACAGTAAGGCGCACCAATTCATATTCATAAATAAGCGGCCGATAAAAGATGCCTCGCTTTCCCACGCGGTATACAGCGCTTACGAAGGGATACTTCCAAAAGATAAGCACCCGGTATTTTTTCTCTTCCTGGAGCTTGACCCCCGGAAAATTGATTTTAATGTCCATCCAACAAAGAGAGAGGTCAGGTTTGAAGACAAAGAGTCTGTTTACCGGTTTGTGAATACAGGCATACGCGATGCCGTAAAAGGCGATAGGGCTGGACATGTAAAACCATTTACAGAATCCCCATCAATACAGTATGGCTCTGCAAATTATGAAGGAATAGGCGAGATGCCTTCTCATGTCTCGGAGAATCTTGAACTGCCGTATAAGCCGTTGCTGCCGTTTGTATATCTCGGCGATACGTTCATCGCTGTTTCAGGCAGAGGAGGGCTGAGCCTTATAGACCATCACGCAGCCCATGAAAGAATACTCTACGAAAAATTTCTTAAGAAAATAAATCTGGACTCGCATCAGATGCTTTTTCCAAGACAGGTAAATCTTTCGCATAAGGAATACAGGGTTATCCTTGAAAACAAAAATCTCCTGAATGAGCTTGGCATTGAGATTGATGATTTCGGGCATGACGCATTAATTATACGTTCGCTTCCTGACGCGCTTGCCGAGGGTGACCTTAGAGGAATACTCTCTGATGCCGCATCAGCAATAATAGAAGGAGACAGGCCGGACAGAACATTAAAGGAAGCGATTGCAGCAAGGATTGCCTGCCACAAGTCAGTGCGAGGAAAAGAGATACTGAACCAGTCAGAGGTCTCGCAGCTTCTTTCTGACCTTGAAAACACAGAGCATCCAGACCAGTGCCCTCACGGCAGGCCGACACGAATTTTCTTTTCTATGGATGATTTAAAGAGGATGTTTAAGAGGAAGTAGTGCGCAAAGGTTATCTTATTCTTGTCCTCCATGCCCACCTGCCTTATATCAGGCATCCTGAACACATGGGAAAATGCACCGGATGCGCGTTATGCGCCCAGATGTGTCCTGAACTCGCAATAGAGGTATGGGCAGAAAACAATCCCGACAAGTCGGGACTCGCCGAGGAGAGCAGGAAGAAAAAGGCTTGATTTTATAATATCCGGCAATCTATTATATGCCAGTTAGCGGCTGTTATTTAAGTCTTCTGCACATGCAATGGAGGTATTATGACAAGATCAGTTCTTGTGGACAAAGTATCTGAAAAAGTTGAAGGACTTACAAGGAAACAGACAGAGATAGTAATGGAAACGGTTTTTGACAGCATAAAAGAAGCGCTTCAGAGGGGAGAAAAGATAGAGATAAGGGGCTTCGGGAATTTCAGGCTAAAGACAAGAAATCCGAGAAAGGCAAGAAACCCCAAGACAGGCGAAAGTGTTGACGTGCCTTCCAAGAAGGTGCTCCACTTCAAGGTTGGGAAAGAACTCAGGGAACTCCTGAATTCAAACTAAGTTGATTTTATTTTGCCTTCTGTGGTATAAATAACAACTCCTTGCTCTTCCTTAGAGGACAGGGCTATAACTCCCGATCAGCTCGGGGTGAAAATCCATAAGGAGGTGTTCTTATGAACATCTATGAAAACATCGTAATCCTAAATGCATCTCTCAGCGACGAAGAGATTGAAACAGCCTCAGGCAAGATAAAAGACCTCATAACAAATTCCGGCGGAGAAATATTGAAGACTGACGTGTGGGGCAGAAGGAAACTCGCCTATGAAATCAAGAAACAGAAAAAAGGCTTTTATCTTCTCCTTGTCTTTAAGTCGCCCTCAGCAGCAATAAAAAAACTTGAAGGCTATTATAAAGTCTTTGACCCTGTGGTGAAATACCTGGTCATTAAACTGGAAAAGAAGCAGGCAGAGGCAGCATTGAAGTCAACCGCCGCTGTGGAAGCAGCCACGGTTGCGCCTGTTGAAAAAACAGAGCAAAAAAACGTCGCCCCGATCAGCTCGGGGAGCGAGGCATAGCCCGTGTTCAATAAAATAATTTTAATAGGGAATCTGACAAAAGACCCTGAACTCAGATATACTCCGCAGGGCACGGCAGTAGCTTCATTCAGAATTGCTGTAAACTCAAAAATAAAACAGCACGGCGAACTCAAAGACGAGACTCTCTTCATCGGTGTAGTTGTATTCGGCAAGCAGGCTGAAAGCGCGGGACAGTACCTTAGCAAAGGCAGATCCGTGCTTGTTGAAGGCAGGCTGCAGGAGAGAAGCTGGGAAAAGGATGGGCAGAAGCATAGCAGGATGGAGGTCGTTGCAAGTTCAGTCAGATTTCTGTCAAAGAAAAGCGGAGGCGGAGAGGCAGGAGGAGAGTCCGCACCTCCCGAAGATATTGCTCCACCTGAAGAAACAACGGACTTAGAGCCGTTCTAAATTAAAGGTAAAGATTCCCGATGATCAATAGAAAGGAGAAAACATTGCAGCAGAGAAGGATGCAAAGGAAAAAATTCTGCAGGTTCTGCTCGGAAAAAGCAGAGTTTATAGACTACAAAGATATCAGGATTATGAGGTATTACCTCACAGACAAGGGCAAAATTCTTCCACGGCGGATGACAGGGGCCTGCGCAAGACATCAGAGAAGCCTGACCGAGGCTATAAAGAGAGCCCGGAATATAGCGCTTCTTTCGTTCGTGGAAAAATAGGGCATGAGAATCCCCAAAACATGGGTGTCTCTGATAACTAAAAAAGTCGTAGATGGCATTATTTCAAAGCAGCTTATCACTCCGCGCATCCCGATAGCGCAGTTACTATCCAATACAGAGGAGCTCATCATGGATGAGCTCATGGCCGAGGACAGGATTAACGATGAGGTAAGAGAAATGCTCAGGAAGCATAATTCGGCGATAGAGCGCGGCAAAGTTGACTACAGAAAACTCTTCGAACTGACTAAACAAAAGATCGTGAAAGAGAGAAATCTCATCCTATGATGCTTTCTGAGGAAAAGATAACTCACCTCACGCATATGCTTCTTCAGGGGCTTATCAGCAGGAATTTAATTGATATTAACGATGAGGAAGGAAAAATAAGGCGTGAGATTAAAAGAATCATCGTTAATGAATTAAAGATTGGAGAGGATATAGACTCAGCTGTGAGAAAAAAGCTACAATCCTTTTCAAAAAAATTATCTGAGGGGAGTCCTGAGTGGGAAGTGCTATACAAAAAATTCTTCAGGGAAGAGGAGATAAAGAAGGGCAGGGCTTCTGGATAAAAAAGGCTATCCCCTTGCTTTGTCTTGTCATGACATGGGCGGGCCTCCTGAAAGATTTCCCCGCAACAATGCCTGTCCTGTGGTTCTCGTTCAGTGCGGCAACAGCCATTGTATATTCGATACTTCATTTCACATCTAAAAGAAAAAAAGCCTCTGTAGAGTTTCTTTTTTCCATGGCTCTCCTCTTTGCAGGCATAATCACCGCACTAAATTTAGCGTGGCTTACGCCTGTTTATTTCCCGCTTGTTGTCTCTGCCTCTGTTTTTTATGGCTGGCAGACTGTTGTGCCTCTGTCTTTTCTTGTCATGCTCCTCAGGCTGAAGGCTTTATTTGTGAACCCCGAGCTGCTCGGGGAGGAAATTGCTTTCTCGGCTTCACTGCTGCTTACAGCGGTCATCTCCTCTGTGATACTTGACCGGTTCAGGCAGGGAAAAGGCAAAGATTACGCTGCTCTGAAAACAATTAAACACGCTGACGAGGCTATTACTGAAACAGACATGGACTTAATAGACGGCAATGAAGCCGTATCACACTATTTTTCATCAATGCTCAAAGCAGACGAGGAAATTAAAGAGCTTCTGCTGGCAATAAAACATGCTGTCTTTGCCGATTCAGTAAACTTTTTCGTGCCGCACCAGTCCGCCTCAAGCGGAGGTTTTACGCTGAGATGCTCAACCGAAGAGAAGGGCGATATAATTACTATCGGCAAAGGCATCATTGCTGAATGCTTTAAAACAAAAAAAACTTTTTACTCCGGCGAGGCAAACAAAAGCATCTCTGAAATCGGTTATATAAAAAATAAGAAGGTTTCATCTATCCTTATTATGCCTGTAATGGACAGCTATACATTAACCGGAGTCCTTACTGCCGACAGTCCCATTTATCATGCCTTCAGCGAGCCTGTCAGGAATACAATGCAGATGTTTGCCGCTCATCTCGTCAGAATTATTGAGAGGGAGAGAATTTATCCGAAACTTGAGCGCGACTACAACGGCTTAAAAATATTAAATGAGGAAAGCTCCAAACTTGTTGCATCGCTCAACTTAAACGTGATTGCTGAAAAGCTGTGCGAAGGGGCTGGAAAGATTGCGTCTTCGCATGCGTTCTTCTTCCTGGTATCAGGCAAACAGTTTGAATTAATATACACTACAGACAGGATATCTCTGCATGAGTCGCAAACGGCAGGGAACAAAACCATATTTGACCTGAAAGGCGCCTTCATTAATATTGCGGTCGAAAACAGACAGCCCATTTACATGGCTGACATGAAAGACTACCGCGCTTCAGTGCTGCCTTTCAGCGCAGAGGATATACGCTCCATTTTTGTAATACCCTTGATTTACGAGAGCAAACTGCTCGGACTGTTTGTAATGTCTTCAGGGAAAGCAGACTTTCTTGATACATTCCAGATGGAACTGCTGAAAGTAATGTGCAATCAGGCGGCAACATCCATCGCAAATGCCAAACTGCATGCAGAGATAGAAAAACTTGCAACCACAGACGGCCTCACCGGCCTTCTCAATCACAGGGTTTTTCAGGAA
>Ga0209417_1000946_pt1 | contig 58462 bp, 51 predicted proteins | sample RifGroF2_FD_184002 | JGI IMG/M metagenome (GOLD analysis project Ga0209417, IMG submission 184002) | Groundwater microbial communities from Rifle, Colorado, USA - Groundwater F2 (SPAdes) (version 2) | ecosystem: Environmental > Aquatic > Deep subsurface > Groundwater | place: Rifle, Colorado... | reverse complement strand
CATGTCCATGGTCATAGCTACAGATTATGGACGGAATCCAACGCTTTTTCAAGATTGCGCCAATTTCACCATCATGTTGCGTTGGAAATGGGGATATTTTCACCATCATCTTGCATTGGATAATTCTCCTTGTTGACAAGCAAATGAGTTATTAAGTACATTTTAGTTAATACCCCTTAGGTATCATTCATCTATTATCCAGAGGGGCAACCAAGGAGGCAGTATAACAATGAAGAATAATAAAAAGGGCTTCACCCTGATAGAGCTTATGATCGTGGTGGCCATCATCGGTATTCTGGCAGCCATTGCCATACCGAAGTTCGCCGACCTCATCAATAAGTCCAAGGAAGGAGCCACCAAGGGAGCGCTCTCTTCAGTAAGAGGCGCGTTACAGGTGTATTACGGCGACAACGAAGGCTGGTTCCCCACTGATGATCTTTCGGTTCTTACCGCCAGCGCCAAGTACATCAACAACATACCTCTGGCCAAGATTCCGACCCGTCATGCGGACTCGGCAGCCGTAATCAACACCTTTGCTGATGGCGGCGGCTGGATGTATGAAGCCAACAGCAGCAGTCCCTCTATATGGGGTAACTTTTACGTCAGTTGCACCCATAATGACATAAAAGATACAACTAGCTGGTCCACTTTCTAAACTAAGGACAAGGACTCAAAAAAGGCCCCGCGCCTTAAAAACGCGGGGCTTTTTATTTCTAGAGGTTACAATAAAGCGATCACAGCGATAAAACAAAACGATTACGAGGATATTCTCCATCGCTGTAATCTCGCTTTAATCGTTGTAATCTCTTCAAGGAGTGCAAATGATCTTTGCGGTATCTTTTATTTTTGGGCTTATAATCGGCAGCTTCCTTAATGTCTGCGTTTCCCGGCTGCCGCAAAATCTCTCAATAGTCAGGCCCGCGTCGCGTTGTCCGAAATGCCTGGCGCCTATTAAATTTTATGACAATATCCCGGTGATCAGTTTTATTTTATTGAAAGGCCGCTGTAGAAACTGTTCCGCGCCCATATCTTTTAAATACCCCGTGGTGGAGCTTCTTACGGCGCTGCTTACGGCTTTTTTTGTCTCTAAATGGCATGCCAGTCCGCTGTGGCTTGCGGTCGCTTTGGCGGCTGTTTATGTGTTGACGGTGGTTGCTCTTATTGATCTTGAGACTATGATGATAGGAGACATTTTTTCATTCTCGCTTGCGGCGCTCGGCCTGGCGGGAAGTTTTGTGAACCCGTATTTTTCAGGTACGGCCTTTGACAGATTTAAATATTTTTTAACAGGCGGCGTGTTTGGCGCCGCCATTATATGGTTTCTTGCCGCTCTTGGAAAGAAAATTTACAAAAAAGATGCTGTCGGGGAGGGGGATATATTTCTTATGGCCGCCATTGGGGCGCTTACCGGCTGGCAGGGAGTGCTTACAACTCTTATGATGGCGTCATTTTTCGGTTCGGCTTACGGCCTTACACTGCTTGCGCTTAAAAAGGCGGAGCGTTTGTCCAGCATCCCTTTCGGCCCTTTTTTGGCCATGGGGGCGGTAATAAATCTTTATTCGCTGGTGAAGCCGGAATATTTTCTTTTCCTTTAAAAGAGATTACAGCGATAAAACAACGATTACAGCGATTTTTGGAGTCATCTCTTGCTTGTGACTAGAAACCTGTGACTTGTGGCTTTTACTGGGCGGGAAGGGAGTTGGTCATCCGCCTTAGGCGGACGACCCCGGCTCCCGAATCCGCCTGCTGGCTCCTTCGGTCCGCCTTTCAACTCCCTGCGCGAGACAAACTATTGTCTTGCTTCCCGCCTGTAATTAAAAAGGCTGTCCGCAATGAAAGCGAACAGCCTTTTTAAATTTAATGGGCGGGAAGGGAGTTGAACCCATAAGGCCTTACGGCCACACGGTCCTGAGCCGTGCGCGTCTGCCAGTTCCGCCACCCGCCCAATAAGAAGTCACAAGTCTCAGGTCACAAGTCACAAGTTTTTTTGGAGTCATCTCTTGCTTGTGACTTGCCACTTGTGTCTTGTGACTAGCTTGAAATGGTTGGGGCAGGGTTCGGTCACAAGTTTCAGCCTCACCGTCGTTCGGCTGAACTCGCGACCCCGGCTCGCGGCCTCGCGTACTCGCTCAGCAACGCTCCGCCTTTCTAACCCTGCCGCGAGACAAGCAGTTGTCTCGCTCCCAACCTTATAAAGAGCGTATGGTTGGGGCAGGGTTCGAACCTGCGTAGGGCATAGCCCGACGGTTTTACAGACCGTTGCTTTTGACCGCTCAGCCACCCAACCATTAGTCAGTAATCAGTGAACAGTGGTCAGTAATCAGTTTCAGGAACTTCTTTTGCCAATTAGCGGACTGCCGGATACCGATTACTGCCGTTTACAGTATAGCAAAAATTCCCGCCACACTTCTTCGGCGGGCCCCCGCCACTACTTTACGGCGGGCTCGCCGAAGACGTGATGAAGAACCCCAACGCTTTGTGGCGGAAACAAACCCAAAAAAATACTGCCGCCCGCGCTCGTGTCCCTCTCTAAAAGTAGTACAATTAAAAGGTATTAAAAAAACTAATACTTAAATCTTAGGCTATTTACCGGTTATCGATCACCGTTGTTTCTGTCAATCGGCCTTTCCTGGAGGAAATATGTGTCTTGCCGTTCCGGGTAGAATAACAGCTGTTAAAAATGGCAATGCCGAAGTTGATTTCAGCGGCGTTAAGAGAAGTGTTTCCCTTGACCTTGTTCCGGCCGCCAAAAAAGACGATTATGTGTTGGTCCACGCCGGTTTTGCTATCCAGCTTTTAGACAGTCAGGATGCTCTTGAAACGCTCAAGCTTTTTAAAGAGATATATGACCATTCGGGTTAGCCTGAAAAATTCAGTTGAATTTTTCCCTTCGCGGAGCTCCGGTGCGCTTCGCGCGGCATACTGCGCTATGCGCGTGCCGTATCAGGGCCAATGGCCTTTTGACGGCCACGCTTGCGTCCGCCTAAGGCGGACGCAACCCGCTGCTGCGGGGAATCCTGTAATATTTTTATCTTTCTGATTTCTCAATGAAAAAAACTTTGAATTATAGGATTCGGGTTAGCCCGGCTAAAAAAAACCGTTTCAGCTCTCCGCTTTGGCGCGACAAGGGCCTTGCCGCGCGCGCGCTTGAAGATATGCAGGCCCTTACCGTACAGCTTGGCCGTCTTGTGGGCCAGAGGCCTCTGGGACGGCACCTCCAGAGGATTGCGGGACGCTTGGGCAAAACTATAAACATAATGGAAGTATGCGGCACGCATACCATGGCCATCGCTTCAAGCGGAATGCGCAGGCTTTTTCCCGCCGGGCTTAAAATGCTTTCCGGGCCCGGCTGCCCGGTCTGCGTTACGTCTCAGGGCGATATAGACCGCGTTCTGGCGCTTGCCGCCAGGCCCGAAGTTACGCTCGCCACTTTCGGCGATATGTTAAAGGTTAAGGGCTCGTCCGGTTTTGACCTGAACAGGATGCGGGAGAACGGTTCCGATATCCGTGTGGTTTATTCTCCGCTTGACGCTCTGGCTTACGCGCGTTCAAATCCTCTGCGGCAGGTTGTGTTTGTGGGAGTGGGTTTTGAGACCACCGCCCCGTTGATAGCCGCTTCGGTCCTGCGCGCCCGTGAAGGTAAAATTGCGAATTTTTCAGTTATCCCGCTTTTTAAGCTGGTTCCGCCCGCCCTGAAACTGCTTTTATCAGACCCCAAAAATGATATTTCCGGTTTTCTTCTGCCGGGCCACGTCAGCGCTATAATAGGCGTTCGTCCCTATCAATTTGTGGCGCGTGAATATAATGTTCCTTGCGTGGTGACCGGCTTTGAACCGCTTGATATACTTGCAGGCATAAACATGCTGCTGCGCCAGATGGTCCGCGGCCGCGCTGAGGTGGAAGATGAATATTCCCGCGTTGTGAAAAAAAACGGCAATCCAACCGCGCTCAGGCTGATGGCAAAGGTTTTCAATCCGGCTGACGCTTCGTGGCGCGCCATAGGAAAGGTTAAAAAATCAGGCCTTTGCCTGAACGCTGATTATTTAAGCTTTGACGCTATACGCCGCTTTAAAATAGTTTATAAGGAAGCTCCCGAACCGAGCGGCTGCCTTTGCGGCGCAATTCTTATGGGTAAGGCTCAGCCCCCGGCTTGCCGTCTTTTCGCGAAGTCCTGCACGCCTTCTTCGGCGGTCGGCCCCTGCATGGTGTCGTCCGAAGGGGCCTGCGCGGCCTGGTATAAGTATGGAGGATAAAAAACAGTTGGGAGTTAAGAGTTTTGAGTTATGAGTTTGGAATCTTCAAACAACCAACTCCTAACTCAAAACTCTTAACTCTAAACTTACCCATTTATGAACATTGAAACTCTTAAGGTTTTCAGGGACCTGGTTGAAAGCGGCAGCTTTTCAAAAACCGCCGGGCTTAATTATATCTCCCAGTCGGCTGTCAGCCAGCAGCTGAAAAAACTTGAACTGGTGCTTAAATGCCGGCTGTTTAACCGCGCGGCGAATAAGCTTGTTTTAACCGTATGCGGGGGGAAATTGTATGAAGGCTCAAAGAAAATAGTCGCGCTCTATGACGCTTCCATGGCTGAAATGAAAAAACTGGCCGCTGTTAAAACCGCCGACGAAATAAAAATTTCCACCATTTACAGCGCCGGCCCGTACCTTGTTCAGGATTATATTAAAAAATTCATGACCGTAAGGCCTGACATCAAAATAAGCCTGGAATACCGCCGGTTCTCGCAGGTTTACGGAGATGTTTCCTGCGGCCGCTCGGATTTCGGTTTTTTGGCCTGTCCCTATAAAAAAATAAGCGGGCTTGTCATGGCGCCGGTAGCTCAGGACGAAATGGTTGTTATTGCCGGCTCCGGCAGCCCTCTTTGCGCTAAAAAAAACGTGGCTATCAGGGATTTGGACGGGCTGGATTTTGTTTTTTTTGACAAAGCTTTTCCTTCCCGCCGCTATATTGACGGTTTTTTCAGGAAGCACGGCATAAAGGGGAACGTCCGCATGGAGCTGGATAATGTGGACACCATAAAAACCATGGTGTCTTCAGGGGTAGGTGTTTCTATCCTGCCCCAGTCTACCGTCAGAAATATGGAAAAAGACGGGAAACTTCATGTGTTCAGATTTTCCGACGCAAAGGTCTCAAGGCCTTTATACCTGCTTCATAGCAAAAACAGGAAGCTCAGCCTTTCCGCGAAACTTTTTATGGAAATGCTTACCAGACAATGGCGGCACAATGAAAACAAAACTGCCTGAGAAAATAACTTTAGCCCACGGCGGCGGGGGCCGCCTTACCCGCGAGCTGATAGAACTTCTTTTTCTTAAAAATTTTTCAAATCCGGCGCTCGCAAGGCTTGAGGACTCGGCGGAAGTGCCGCTCGGGCGCGAGAGGGCCGCTTTTACCACCGACTCCTATGTGGTGAGTCCCCTTGAATTCCCGGGCGCCGACATCGGCCGCATAGCGGTTTGCGGCACCATTAACGATCTTGCCGTAAAAGGGGCGGTTCCGCTTGCTATTTCGGCCGGGTTTATAATAGAGGAAGGTTTCAGTACCGGAAGGCTGGCAAAGATCGTCCGTTCAATGAAGTCCGCCGCCGCCGAAGCAGGCGTGCCTATAGTGACCGGCGATACCAAGGTGGTTGAAAAGGGCCATGCCGACGGTCTGTTTATAAACACCTCCGGCATAGGCCGGATACCTGAAGGCGTGAATTTAACCTGTGAAAAAATAAAACCCGGCGACGCCGTAATAGTAAGCGGCAATCTTGGCGACCATGGCGTGGCGGTGATGAACGCCAGGAACGCGCTGGGACTTTCAGACTCCGTCAAAAGCGACGGCGCTCCGCTTAACTTAATGATCGCCGGAATTTTAAAGGCTGCGCCCGGGAGCGTGAAGCTTATGCGCGACCTGACGCGCGGCGGGCTTGCCACGGCCTTGTGTGAAATCTCGCAGGCCTGCGGCCTTAGCGTTGAGTTGGAGGAAACGGCCATTCCCGTGGCGCGGGCCACCGACAATGCCTGCAGGATGCTTGGCCTTGACCCGCTTTACGTGGCCAATGAGGGCAAGGTTGTTATTTTCGCGGCCGCGGCGGGCGTTGCCAAAATACTTTCCAATTTAAAGAAAAGTAAATACGGCCGTAAAGCCGCAGTTGCGGGCCGGGTTATAAAGGACGCAAAACCTCAGGTAAGACTAAATCCCGCTATAGGCGGCTCGCGGATGATCCTTCCGCTTGAAGGCGAGCAGCTGCCGAGGATCTGCTGATTCCGGCCCGCCAAATGTCGGCGGGTAAACAGGCTGGACATAATTGCTGTCATCCCCGCAATCTGTAGGCGGGGATCCATTGAAAAAAAAGAATTAATTGGATTCCCGCCAGTAGCATGCGGGAATGACAATCCTCAGTCGCGGACAGCGCCATAGGCCCGCGACAGGCCAGTGTCACAGTCGCGGACAGCGCCATAGGCCCGCGACAGGCCAGTGTCACAGTCGTTGGGAAAGGGTGTCTCAAAGGCCTATGGCTCCACCGCCTGCCGTTTTTGCAAGCGGGTGGTGGGATGGTATCAACAAACGGCCTTCCGGAACTTCAGCGCTTCAGAGCTTCAGACTTCAACGCTACTTTCATGTCTAAACTTCTAAGGAAAAGGATACTTGTAAAAGGCGTGGTACAGGGGGTCGGGTTCCGCCCCAATGTCTATAAGCTGGCCGCGGCCAATGGTATTCGCGGTTGGGTAAAAAACGACTCCGCCGGCGTTACCATAGAAGCTGAAGGGACAGGGGCCGGACTTGAAAATTTTATTTCCGGCTTGAAACTTAAAAGTCCGCCGCTTTCCCGCCTTGATTCGCTTTCCATTTCCACTTTATTGCCGCTTAACGAAAAAAAATTCGTCATCGTAAAAAGCGGCGGCGGGGCCGCGTCCTCAGCTATAATACCCGTAGATCTGGCCCTTTGCGCGGACTGCCGGCGGGAAATGCTTAACCCCGAAGACAGGCGGTACCTTTATCCTTTTACCAACTGCACCAACTGCGGACCGCGTTTTACCATAGTAAAAAAACTGCCCTATGACCGGCCTTTTACCACTATGGCCGCTTTTAAAATGTGTCCTGTCTGTAAAGCGGAGTATAAAAATCCCCTTGACCGCCGTTTTCACGCCCAGCCGAATGCCTGCCCGGTTTGCGGCCCTTCACTTGAAGTCCGTGCGCGGGGCAATATTATTTCCGGCCCCGCCGCCTTGGAGTTTGCCGCCGGCGTTATACTGAAAGGAGGCATAGCCGCCATACAAAGCCTTGGCGGTTTTCATCTGGCCTGCCTGGCCTCAAGCGTGGCGGCGGTGACGCGGTTGCGGAAATTGAAAAACAGGCCGCATAAGCCTTTCGCCGTAATGGTAAGCTGCGTGCAGGCCGCCCGCGCTATATGTCATGTTTCAAAGCGGGAGGAAAGGGAACTTTCTTCGCACCGTGCCCCGGTGGTAATGATCGTTAAAAAAAATATGGCGCTGCTTAGCGGCGCCGCGCCGGGGCTTGCCCGCGCGGGCGTGATGCTTGCTTACACCCCGCTTCACGCGGCGCTTTTTGAACTGCTCCGCCGCCGCGGTAATACCTGCCCGCTCATAATGACCTCCGGCAACCGCAGGGATGAGCCCATAGCTAAATCTCCAGTTGAGGCCGGAACAAAATTGAAAGAGCTTGCCGACGCCGTAATATTCCACAACCGCGCCATACATAACCGCGTAGACGACAGCGTAGTTTTTGTTTCAAAAGGCGAGACCCGCCTTGTCCGGCGCGCGCGCGGTTTTGTGCCGGAAGCCGTAAAGCTGAAAGGAAATTTCGGGGTTTCAGTCCTTGGCTGCGGAGCGGACCTTAAAAACACTTTTTGCCTCACCCGCGGGGGGGAGGCGTTCCTCTCCCAGCATATTGGAGATTTAAGCGAAAAACTTAATCAGGATTTTTACGCGGAGACGCTGGCCAAAATGAAGTCTCTGCTTAAACTCAAGCCCGGGATTATAGCGTACGACCCTCACCCCGCTTATGTTTCCAGCGCCATGGCGGTTTCTTTTCAAGGAGTAAAAGCGCCGGTTCAGCACCATGCGGCGCATATATTAAGCGTGGCGGCGGAGCGCGGCCTTGAAACGCCTTTTATAGGCGCGGCTTTTGACGGCACCGGATATGGGTCGGACGGAAAGATATGGGGGGGGGAATTTCTGGTCTTTGAAAGTAAAACCTGGCGGCGCGCGGGGCACCTGAAATACTTCCGCCTTCCCGGAGGGGAAGCGGCTGTTCGCGAAATATGGCGCGGGGCTTTTTCTCTGCTCAGTTCGGCGCTTGGCCCCGGTTTCGCGCGGTCGGCGCCGGATATCTTCAAAAGCGTTCCGGTGAAAAATATGGCGCTTCTGGCGCGTATGCTGACAATGGAATTTAATTCTCCCGATACCTCAAGCATGGGCCGGCTTTTTGACGCCGTCAGCTGTATTGCGGGCTTAAGGGACTCGGTTACTTACGAGGGGCAGGCGGCAATGGAACTTGAAAGCCTTTTTAGACATCCGCGTAAGGATTTTTACCCGTTTTCGCTCGTCAGGGAAAACGGCATGCCCCGCTCTTTTTCCAACGGCGTTGAAAAGAATCGGGCAAAAGGGCGGGGCATGCTTATAATTGACCCTTCACAAGCCGTGCTTGGCGCTTTGGCCGACATCGGCAAGGCAAGGCTGGTTTCAGAGCGGTTTCATTGCGGGCTGGCTGCTGCCGCAGTTAAGGCGCTTAAAATTATCAGTTCCGAAACCGGCATAAAAACTGTATGTCTGTCTGGAGGAGTATTTCAGAACCGTATCCTGCTTGAACTTGTAATAGACGGCCTTCTTCGGGAAGGCCTCAGGGCTTTCTCAAATAGTCTGGTGCCCGCAAACGATGGCGGTATTTCATTGGGCCAGGCCTGGTGCGCCCTTAAGAAATACAGAGAGAAAATTGGTAGTGATTAGCGGTCAGCTGATAAATTAAAAACCGTCCGCCTTAGGCGGACGGTTTTTTTTATGTTAACCGACTGTTTTATTACCGGGTAGGAGCCGCCGGTGCTGTAGGTGCTGCAGGTTCCTTGTCGGTCATCCACTTTATGAAGCTGTCCCATTTGCCTGTTTTTGACATAGCCAGCTTGGAATAGTTGTCGTCAAAACTGTAGTAAGGCAGATAGATGCCAAGTCCGCCTGCGTTTTTATAGGTGCTGCCTACCGGGGCGTTCTTAATCATCATGCTGGAGACCAGCGAGGCGATTTCCGCGCCTTTGGCCTGCAACTCCGGCAGTTTGACGCCCGTGATGCTCAGGAAGTGCAGCAGGTCGCGCGAATCAGCGCCCTTGAAACCGGTGGATTCGCGGAGAGCTTCGTTAAGCTTAGCCTTGTCCTGGGCCATGGCGAGTGTTACCCACTGGTCAAGAAGGCCGCGCAGGTTGTCGGCGTTACGTGTGCGTATGGCCGAAAGGGTGGCGGCCTGCCCCTTGGCGGAATAAGAGGCAGCGTAGCCTTCAACCGCGGCTTTGGCCAAGGCGGTAGGGGTCAGGGAAGAGGTCAGCCTTGAAAAAAAGGCGGCGTAATCCCACCCGTCTCCGGGTTCGGTTTCCTCGGAACCCACTATAACCGGCGCGTAATCTTTTAATTCGTAAACCACTTCAGCCATCTGCATCAGGCAGGCGTCGGAGGCGTAAATGTCCACGCCTCCAATTTTGGCCAGGGCCTGGCCCAGCTGCACGGTGGTTATGCCGTTGCCGGTTTCGTCGTCATAGGAAATGCCTTTGGGAAGCGAGATCTTCAAGCTTTTGGTTATCCATCCGTCGCCGTGGTTCCATACTATAAGCATGTATTTTTTTGCGGGGTATTTAGCTTTGGCCCACCGCGTGAACTCCACCAGTTCGTTCCAGTCGCCCATATCCGTTTTAGGCAGCTCTTCAACCAGCAGGGAACCCAGTTTGGATGTGTCATTATCTTTCTGTACGTAATATCTTCTGACTCCGACCCACGAGTCAACCGACGGTGTTTCGGCAGTTTCGGTGCTGGGCGTGTTGAAAGAGGGAGCAGGCGGCCAGCCTGGGTGCATGTAGTAGTTGTTCCATGGGTTTATATCCGGAAAATCACCCCAGCCGTCGTTATACGGGTTTGAAGGGGCGGTGTAGGCCATTTTCCCCGCTTCAGTTACTATATTGATCTTGTCCGATGAGCCTACCTGCTCCATTTCGTTCATATCTTTGAGGATATAGTCCGCAAGATTGTTCTTGCCGTTCATAAATACCATAATGGTCCACTCTTTTGGCGCCGATGTTTGTGCTGGCGCCGGTTCCTGCGCAACCCGTACAGCCTGCGGAGCCGGTGCCGCAATCTGGCTTGCCTGGGCTGTTATGTCCATTATAGAAGGAAGATTGTCAAAGTCTATGTTTTGCGCGCCGGCCTGCCCTGAGCATAAGGCCGCGGCTGCAAACAACTGAATTATCTTGATTTTTTTCATCCAGTATCTCCTTGCGATGGTTTTCACAACGCTACATCATTAAGGATAGCTGATTTAAGCCGCCGTGTAATGGTATGAAAGACCCGATATTTTGCAGTCATTGTGCCCAGCTTAAATTAGGACTTTCGGGAATACGCCCGTTTGTTTTGGGAACCAATGCCGGACGGGAATCCCTTTGGGCTCAACAGTGTTACTTGTGACTCAGGGGTCAGCAGGATTAGAACTTGCCCGCAAACTTTTAGTGGACACCTGTAGCCGTATACCGGTATAATAATACAAAGGGTCCGGAGCAGGTAGTTATCGCTTCGGAGGTTGGGATGGTCGGGCCGCCATCTACGGTTAAGTTACCGGACGGCGGCTTTTTCTTTTATACGCTGATCGTGCTGCTGCCTGCCGCTAATTACAGCCATTCCTGCGGGTGTGGTTCTCTTAGTCAGCTACTTTCTGGCCTTGGCGGTTATTTGCCGAGGCGCACAAGGAGACTTTATGCGTATAACATTCAAACTGATCATTTCGCTCATAGTAGTAGTGGTATTTGTGGCTGTTGTTTCCGCCTGGCTCAATGTCCGGCACGAGAAGGTTAAACTCTATGAGGAAGTGCTGTCACGCTCCGCCCTGCTGGCTGAAAGCTTTAAGGAAAGTGTCCGGAACAACCTTGCCGCTAAAAATTATGCCAGCGTCCAACGGCTTGCCGATAAGTTCCAATCCCAGAAACAATTGGAGGGCGTAGCCGTATATGACTCCGGCGGTACCCGCATTGTAAGTTCATCCGCGTTAACCCCTGTGCTGGCCGTGCACAAGGAAGCTATAGACGCGCTGTTGAAAGAAGGACGGGATAACCCCGTTACTTACGCTATGGCGGAGAAAAAGATGTTTCTGTATCCGCTTTTCGTAGCTCTGGATGGCGGGGATACGGCGCGTATAATCATATTCACCAATGTTTCCTACATAGACTACAATCTTTACAAAATCTGGAAGCGCACGCTGATAAGGCTGCTGGTGCAGATGGTTCTTATATCGCTGGTTACCCTGCTGACGATAAGGTGGAACCTTGTTGATCCGGTTATCCAGATGGCCGAATGGATGAAAAACCTCCGCATGGGCAACGCTCACGGGCACGTCCCACCTATCAAAGGGGATATTTTCGCGCCGATAGCCCGGGAAGCCACAACTCTTGCGACGAATCTGCAGGCGGCAAGGCGTGCGGCGCAGAACGAGGCTCGTTTGCGTCAGGAGGGGGAATCGCTATGGACTCCTGAACGGCTGAAAGAACTGATAAAAATGAAAATGGACGGGCGGCCGCTTTTTGTGGTGTCCAACCGCGAGCCCTACATGAATATAAAAGAGGGTAAGGATATTAAAACAATAATTCCAGCCGGTGGCCTTGTAACCGCGCTGGACCCCATATTGAAAGCCGCAGGCGGCACGTGGGTGGCGCATGGCAGCGGGGAGGCTGATTTCGAGGTCACTGACGATAATAACCGCATAAAAGTGCCGCCGGAAGAACCTGCCTATACTTTGCGGCGGGTGCCGCTCAGCAAGGAGGAAGAAGACGGCTATTATTATGGTTTTTCCAACGAAGGGATCTGGCCGCTTTGCCATATAGCCCACATCCGGCCTATTTTCAGGAAAGAAGACTGGAAGTATTACTATGAAGTGAATAAGAAGTTCGCCAAGACCGTGCTTGAGGAAATAGCCGATGTGAAGGAACCTTGTGTGCTGATACAGGATTATCATTTCACGCTGCTGCCCGGCATGATAAAAGCAGTAAGGCCCGACGCAAGAGTGGCGGTTTTCTGGCATATCCCCTGGCCGAACCCGGAAACCTTCGGTATCTGCCCCTGGCAGCGTGAACTTGTGATGGGCCTTTTGGGGGCGGACCTGATAGGATTTCAGACGCAGTTCTACTGCAATAATTTTCTGGACACTGTGGACCGGACATTGGAATCCCGTATAGACTGGGAACATTTCTCGGTACAAAAAGAAGGCCACACAACGATAATTAAGCCTTTCCCCATAAGCGTTGATTTCCAGCGGCCGGATAGAGACGCTAAAGCCTTAGGTGAAAAGCCTGAGCTAAAAACAGTGCTCAAGGAGATGGGCCTGAAAGCCGAGTTTCTGGGTGTCGGGGTGGACCGCATAGATTACACCAAGGGTATGCTTGAAAGGGTGAAGGCGGTGGATCGGTTTCTTGAAAAATATCCGGAGTATGTGAAAAGATTCACGTTTGTGCAGTTGGGCGCGCCAAGCCGAACCCATATCCCTCAGTATCACAGGTTCCTGGCGGAGCTGCATGCTGAAGTGGACAGGGTGAATTGGAAGTTTAAGGCCAAGGACTGGAAAGCGATAGCCTTTCTGGAAAAACACTATGACCACAAGGAGATAACAAAATTCTACAAGATAGCTGATGTCTGCATGGTGACTTCTCTGCACGACGGCATGAATCTGGTGGCCAAAGAGTTTGTCGCCGCCAGCGACGACCATCGCGGGGTACTGATACTCAGCCGATTCGCCGGGGCTTCGCGGGAGCTTAAAGACGCGCTGATAGTAAACCCCTATGATATTGAGCAGATGGCTGACGCTATCTACTACTCGCTTACCATGCCAAAAGCGGAGGTGGAGGAACGGATGACCCGCATGCGTCAGGATCTGCACGAGAACAACATTTATAAATGGGCGGCGAACCTGACTGAAGAGTTGATGAAGTTGAGAATGGACGATTTTAAGCTTACGAGCGTATAAAATGAAGCTTTTTTGGAAAAACTCGGATGAGGTATGCAATCGCATTGTATCAGCGCCGGGATTGCTGGTGACGCTGGATTTTGACGGCACATTGGCCGCGCTGGCTGAAACCCCTGGGCAAGCAAGGCTTAAACCGGAGTTTAAGACGGCCTTGCGGGCGTTGGCGGCATTGTCTGGAGTTTCTGTTTTCATCCTCAGCGGGCGTGCTTTGGAAAGCGTGCGTAAGCTGGTTGGTTTGCGGAATTTGTATTATGGCGGTAACCATGGTATAGAAATAAAAGGCCTGGGGTTTGTTTGGCGGGACGCGGGCGCGGCGAAAGCGCGGGATCTGGTGGCCAGTATTGCCGCTGATATGCAGGAACGATTCCCTCCGGGAACCGGTATATTGGTTGAGAATAAAGTGTTTTCTGCCAGCGTGCATTATCGCAACCTGAAAGCGGCTTATAGACGCGGTTTCTTCAGCCGGATGAAAGCTTTAATGGCCGCGCAAAGCAAGGCGCTTTGCTGGCGAAGCGGTCACCTGGTGTTCGAGCTGCTGCCAAAAGGCGCGGCCCACAAAGGCAGCGCGGTAGACAAGCTGTCAAAGCAGCTTGGATGTACGCTGAATGTCGCTGTGGGTGATGACCTTACGGACGAAGATATGTTTAACGCTCTTGCTAAAAAGGGAATAACAATACGTGTGGGCCGCAAAACATTGTCACGGGCCGGATATTTCCTGGCGGGACAAACCGAAGTTTTGCGCCTGCTGCGGTTCATTGTTTCCGCGAGGCGGCGGGGTATAAAATGAAAATAAAGATCGTTGAGCCGTTCAGATTTCGCACAAGGCTGACGCTTACCGAAGTCACAGGGCGTAAAGCCTTTAACATAGCGGAGCTGCTGGAGGGTATTAAGGCGGCGGACGATGCCGTTATTTATCATCATACGCACCGGTTCATAAAGCAATCACACCACCTGGTGCCGGAAGGCGCCAACGACTTTGCTTACTGGGTAACCAATACGGTACAGGCTGACCGGTTGGGAGAGGAACTGACTTCGATAGACATCGTGCAATATCATTCTCTGGCGGATATACGGGAAGCTTTCGTGAAAATGTTGGAGCGCCATATCTCGGAGAATTCCGATCCTATGCGTATTGTGGCTCCGGGGCGTGAATTTCATTTCATGCGCGCTATAAGGTTTTCGCTGCCTACGGAAGGCGCCGCCGGCGATTATGCGGGTTTTATTGAATGCCTGCGCAATGTCAGCGTCTCCAGCCTTTACCTGCACGTTTTTGAGGCGCGTCTGCGCCCTCCATACGGCGTCGACGACTTCTCTCATTGGTTCAAAATAAACTTTAACGACGAGATTATAGGCAAAGAAATCTCCCGTCTTGACCCCTATTCCTATACGCTTGAAAGTTTAAGGCAAAGGATAATCCGAATAATAGAGCATCGCCTGGCGGAGGTGTCCCGTGCCTAAAATAGATGAATATATTACTTCTGCTGGTCCCAGCGCTATAGAAGAATTGAAAATAATCGCCTCCAGGCTCAAAGGTAAAACGATTCTCAATGTGAATTCTACTGCGGTGGGCGGCGGTGTGGCCGAGATACTCAGCCGGATGCTGCCGATGATGACGGAATTGGGGATAAAACCGCGCTGGGAACTTATCAAGGGCGGTGAAGATTTCTACGCGGTAACCAAGAAATTCCATAATGCCTTGCATGGCACATACCAGAAACTGACTGACGCTGATTTTCAGCTTTACCGTGATATTCTCAAGGCCAATATGGAGTCCTTAAACCTGGACGCCGATGTGGCCCTGATACACGACCCGCAACCTGCCGGTCTTATAGACAAAAAGCCGGCGGGGGCCAAATGGGTGTGGCGCTGCCATATAGACCTTTCCAACCGGCAGGCGGATGTCTGGAATTTCCTGCACGGCTATGTTTCACGTTATGACGCGGCGGTGATCTCGGCTCCGTCTTTCTCCCAGGAGCTGCCCATAAAGCAGTTCCAGGTTCCGCCTTCCATAGACCCGCTGGCCGATAAGAACAAAGAACTGACTGATGCTGAGATTAAGGCTATTATGGCCCGGTTGAATATTCCGACGGACAAGCCGCTGATAACGCAGGTCTCTCGCTTTGACCGGCTTAAAGACCCGCTGGGCGTGATAGAAGCCTTTAAAAAGATACAGCCTTATGTTACGGCGCGACTGCTATTGGTAGGTGGCAGCGCGGATGATGATCCCGAAGGCTCCCAGGTATTGGCGGAGGTTCGTGCCGCGGCGGAAGGCGCTTCGGATATAATAGTTATCTGTCTCCCTCCTACCAGTAATATCGAAATAAACGCTATACAGCGGGCCTCCACGATAATATTACAGAAGTCGCTTAAAGAAGGTTTCGGGTTAACGGTTTCTGAAGCCTTGTGGAAAGGCAAACCTGTAATAGCTGGGGCGGTGGGCGGCATACCGTTACAGATAACCCATAAATACTCCGGAATATTGACACGCACGATAGAAGGTTCTGCTTACTGGATGAAACGCCTGCTTCACGAGCCCGCCTACGCGAAGAAATTGGGCGAAAATGGCCGGGAGCATGTCCGCGAGAACTTCCTGCTGACACGGCACCTGCGCGACTATCTGTTATTGGCGCTGTATCTGGAAAGCGGCAGACAGGACTTTATCCACTTGTAAGTTTAAGTTAAGGTGACACAGAACTTAATTCCGTTTTCTGGTTTTAGGGCCTGGACGCTGTTTAGCCAGACTTCGCCCCAGGCTGCCTTCCAAAGCGGCAATAAATTCTTTCCCTCCAAGCGGACGCCCTGTTGAGGAATGCTTTTTTATTATATTTATTTCCTCTTTTTTTAAATCCCAATCCGCAAGAGGCCCCCGCAAGGCAAGAATTTCGTTCAATCGCACCGGGTGAGCCAGCAGATCCGTCTGCCCTGAAAGGCGGCTGTTGACGCTGCTCCAGGGGTACTCGCAAGGATGCGCAACAAGACCCGCGCGCACCGGGTTATATTCAATATATCGGACTGCGGCGCAAAGATAGGCCTCATCCATGATATAGGACGCGAACCGCCCTTGCCACAAACAGCCTTTCCATCCCTCCCGGGTGTTGATAAGGCGGGTATAGTGCCAGTGAGCCATCCCTATTGCGCGTCCTAAGCCAGCCTCATCCCGCGGCACGGCCACCAGGTGGGAATGATTCTGCATAAGGCAATAGCTCCAGATTTCAACCCCGCATTTTTCACACCACTCTTTCATTAACTGAAGATAAAGCTTAAAATCTCCGTCGTTAAAGAAAGTTTTCTGCCGCCTGTTCCCGCGTTGTGTAATATGATGCGGATATCCCGGCGCTACTACCCTGGCTATGCGTGACATAAGACCTCCTTTCGCTGCAGGCCTAAATAGCATAGCAGACGACCGCGACAACGGTATGTCGTGTTGCCATAAACTTTTTTTAGAGTTAATGTGATAGTTAAGGTGACACAGAACTTAATTACCGTTTAGTTAAGTTGTGTGTCACCTTAATCTTGGGTGTAAGGCCGCGCCTGCACTATGTAAATGGTGTTCCCGATCACCAGCCATTCTATATCCTGCGGAATCCCGTTGAATTTTTTTTCTATTTCAAGCCCCGCTTCTGCCAGCCGGCGTATCATGTCCTTGCTAAGCAGAAAGCCCCCTGGAGCGGTCCCGGTTTCAATAACCCCGCCGTTTTCACCAAAGTGGAGCATCTTGTCGTCCTTGGACGGGTTTACCGATGAAATCCGGCCCTCTCCGCAATAAAATGTCAGCTCTGGTTCGGCGTGGCCTTCCACGACCCTTATCCCCAAACCTTTCTTGGTCCCTATTTCCACGCAGCCGGAGTAAGCGCCGCTATGTCCGGTCTTGGTGAACATTACCCCGGCCATATCGGCATCTTTGCCTTCCTGGATAAGGACGGCTGGTACAGCGGTATTGTGGTCCAGGCCGGCGATCTCGCGCGCATCAAATGCCCTGTCGTTCCAAATGGAGCCCCAGACTGTCTTGACGGCTTCAAGCGCCTGTCAGGCGTCCCGCATATTCGGGACGGTGGTGTAAAGTCCGGCGCCCGTAAAGTTCGGCATATCCTCGGAATTTGTGGAGCTTCTTACAAAGACGCCTTTTCCCGCGAAATCGCCTGCTAATTTGGCGCGAACAGCTTCCGCAAGCACGGGATTGATCTTTCCGGCTTGGATGCGTTTGCGCAAGCCGGCAAGGCGTTCTTTTCTTAAAATCCGGTCACGGTATAGGTCACGGTCTTCCAGGAGGGCTGAGATATAGGTTCCAAGCCCGTTTTCCCTTATAAATTGGCCGTAATAATAGAAAGGAATAGTAAAACCAAGGGGGATTTCTATTCCCGGAATCCCAAAGTTGACAACTTGTCCCAGATTGGCGGATTTTGCCCCGAAGCGCGGGATGTCAGAGGCGAGTTGATCTTTAAGCTCGGTCAGTTTTTTCCACTCGAAGTCGGCATAAAGAGTACGTTTGCGGCGGGAGGAGCGTTCCGTAACGAACTGATAGGTTTTCATCGGACTACCCGGTGTAACGGAAAAAGTTCCGTGCCTGACTTCAAATCTAATATGCCGGCCCTCAAACCGCCGGAAATAATTTTCCGCGTCAGGCATATGGAAAGCCGGCAGGTTAAGAGATCTGGCCAATATGCACGCATGGGAAAGGTCCCCGGGCTGGCTGGTTACAAAACCGGCCAGGTCCGGCTTCAGTGATTTGGGTGAGTCTTTCCTAATGTGAATGACTCCCTTGCTGTGTCCCCTAAGCCTTTCCGATATCACGACCTTGCCGTATGAAACACCTTCGCTTATCAGCTGGTACCTGGGCAGGATCTCGTCTATATACAGCTTAAAGAAAGGGACCTCGGCTATGGGGAGCAGTTGCCCCTGGCTGAGGGGGTTGAATTCCAGGCAGGCTCCAAAGAAAGCTGCCTTTACTGCACTGTAAAGCTCTCTAATCAGCTCAGAGGTTACGGAGTTGTCGCTCCAGAACTCAAGTGTGTAGCAATTTTTTCTTTTGACAAGGAATCCCATTAAAAACCGGCCGGTTTCGCGGCCGCGGTTGTTTTCCCTGTCAAAGTCCGTTCCTTTGTCGAATGAGAGATATTGGGCGTTTATAAAATCCGAGTGCAGCGGATATACAGCGGTGTTGATATAGTAAACGGCGCCATCCGCCCTGTCCAGAACCAGCATTACCATGGGTAGATCCTGGGAGGTTGCAAGGAAAGAGGGGGCGGCAAGGGAAGTGAAATCGGATTCTGAATTTATGCTTTCCAGGTAAGGGACAGCTTCGGAATGGCATGAAGCGCGCAACAGCAACAACAGCATCAACAGGCAGAACGCTTGTTTCGTTTTATTCCCCCAGCTTTTATTTCCTAAGTTCATCAAATATACAATTACGCTGTTCCTGCCCGGTGTTTTGGAACAGGCGACCGGAGCGGCTGCACTGTTATCCAAGTATATGCCCATTATATATTATGTAAATATCTGAACGAAATGCTTGCTCGAGTGATGGTGTTTGTTTCCATCCACCTGTTCGCGGTCGCATCCCTGCTCATATTCGTGCTTCCGAGCCAAATCCTGATCTCCTATGTGGGACTGTTTGTTTTCGGGTTTTTTACGATCGAAATATCGCTGGCTGTGCGAAACATGCTTAATACCAACACTGGTTGAGGTGAAACAGAACTTAATTCCTGTTTGGTTAAGTTGTGTGTCACCCTAATCCAAATAAAAAAACCTCTTTCGAATCCCGTCAGCTCAGGGGCCAGTGGGATTCTAAATTTCCTGTTCAACCACGAAAACAACGATAAATTTATGTTTCTTTACGTGTTTATAGAGAAAATTTGGCCCTTCGGGAGTTATTTTGTAAACTGACGCTAATGTCTCCTACTCTTAAGACACGCAATAAACTACTGAAACCTTCCCAGGCTATCCATGCGCTGCATCCGGAGGTGCCGAAGAACGAAGTTATACATGCATTGAGGGAGCGTGTTAAGGAGTTGACGGCACTACATTCAACGGTTTGCGTGTTGCAGGATGACACTCTTTCCACAAGAGAGGTGCTTGATCGCGTCGTTAAGCTTATTGCTCCGGCATGGCAGTACCCGGAAATCACATCAGGACGCATAGTTATCGGAGACTGCGAAAGCCGGAATCACGGCTTTAAGTGCACACGCTGGCTACAAGCCTGCGATTTCCGTGTAAGCCCGGAGCTGACCGGGCGCATTGAGGTTTATTACCGTAAAAAAATGCCTAAAGAGGCGGAAGGCCCGTTCCTGGCTGAGGAGCGTAACCTGATCAATTCCCTGGCCGACATGCTCAGGGTTTATTTCGAGCGCAAGCTGGCATCAAAGGCGCTGCTGGATGCCCACAAAGACCTGGAGCGGCGTGTGAAGGAACGTACGGCGGAGTTGGAAAAACTCAATTTTGCGTTGAAGCGTGAAGTTAAAGAGCGGGAACTGCGGCAAAAGGAAATACTTTCTTACCAGGAAAAACTGCGAGGCCTTTCTTCCGAGCTTATATTGACCGAAGAACGCGAACGCAGGGAAATTGCCACGGATCTACATGATATAATCGGCCAGACGCTGGCTATGGCAAAAATGAAAGCGGGGGCCTTGCGCGGACACTGTTCCGCTTCCGAAGCCTCCAGTGAACTAAAGAACCTTTCGGGTTTTATAGACGAAGCGATACTTGCCACCCGGAACCTTACCTTTCAGTTGGCTTCACCAATACTTTATGAACTGGGGCTTGAGAGCGCCCTTGAACGGTTAGCCGAGGATACGCAAAAACGCCACGGCCTGATTGTGGGTTTTCGTGGGGAGGGCGGGCGCATGTCCCTGCCTACTGAGACCAGCGTGTTAATCTTCAAGTCTGCGCGAGAGTTGCTTATAAATGCCGTGAAGCATTCTAACGCTTCGGAAGTAAAGGTGCGTGTGAGCCGCGCAGGCGGCAAGATAACCGTTACGGTAAGGGATAATGGTCGCGGCTTTAATCCTGTGGCCGCCTCAGTTTATGACGGGGCCAAGGGCGGATTCGGGCTTTTTTCCATCAGAGAGAAAGTTTCACGCTTGGGCGGTGTTTTTCGGTTGAGCTCGCGTCCCGGTTCCGGCACACTGGCCGTAATAACCGCGCCTCTCGGTAAGGATAAATGAATATGGTAAAAAAGATACTGATCTGTGACGACCACAAAATATTTCGTGAAGGTTTGCGCGCATTGCTTGAAAAACAAGCCGACATAAAGGTTGTGGGCGAAGCACGGGATGGAATAGAGGCAGTACGGCTCACCAAGGAGCTTTCTCCTGATATCGTTATCATGGATATTTCCATGCCGGGCTTGAACGGGATAGAAGCCTCGCGCAAACTCGCCAAGGCCCACAAAACCGCGCGCGTTATAGCGCTTTCAATGCATAATGACAGAAAGTATGTGACCGAGATCTTCAAGGCGGGCGCACGCGCCTACCTGCTTAAGGATTCGGCCTTTGAAGAATTGCTGGATGCTATTAAAGCCGTGAACTGTGGGCGTTTTTTCCTGAGTGCCGGCATTACCAGCCTGGTGTTGAGTGACTACATCAAAGGTCCCGCCGGAGATCCCCGCAGCCCATTCAATATACTTTCTTCCCGTGAAAGGGAAGTGCTGCAACTTTTGGCTGAAGGGCTGCGAACAAAGGAAATATCACATAAGCTGAGTTTGAGTGTTAAAACCGTTGAAACCCACCGCAAAAAGATAATGGAAAAAATAGGGATTACCAGCATCGCCGGCCTGACCCGTTATGCGGTGAAAGAGGGTTTGGTAAGCCTGTAACCATATCCGCCCTTGTTCGCCCGGGATTAGTGCCGGGCACTCAGCTAACCCGAATCCTACAGTTCAAGATGATTTTCATTGAGGAATCAGGAGAACAGAACTATGCAGGATTCCCCGCAGCAGCGGGTCGTGGATTTGAGGCGGCATTGCCGCCAAATCCACGGTGTATCCACCGCGAAGCGGTCCGTGAGCGCTGGGAACGGGAAAGTTTCAACTGAAACTTTTGGGCTAAGTTTGTAAGGTTTTTCAACCATACCTCTCAGGGAATCCCTGATACCACACCACATTCGCAATCCGTACAATTTACTTTGCGCGTAATAATCGCCGCAAATACCAATACGGAGGAAAACCTTATATGTTCGATACCGGAAATACCGGGTTCATGCTCGTGTCGACAAGTCTCGTCATGCTCATGACCCCCGGCCTTGCTTTTTTCTATGGCGGGCTTGTGGGACGCAAGAGCGTGCTGGGCATAATGATGCAGAGTTTTGTTTCTCTCGGCGTTACCACGGTGCTGTGGTACGCTTTCGGCTACTCGCTGTGTTTCTCCGGCGGTGAGGGCGCAATAATAGGGAACCTGGATATGGCTTTCCTGAGAGGCGTTGATCTGAATACGCCCTTCTCGGGTTCCAACAGCATCCCGTTGCTGGTGTTCTTCGCCTACCAGATGATGTTCGCCCAGATAACTCCGGCGCTCATCACCGGTGCGTTCACCAACCGTATCAACTTCAAGGCCTACCTTGTGTTCCTGGTCGCTTGGCTGATCTTCGTGTACTTCCCTCTCGTACACATGGTCTGGGGCGGCGGGCTTCTGGCCAAGTGGGGAGTGCTCGACTTCGCCGGCGGCATAGTGGTGCATGCCACGGCAGGCTTCGCTGCGCTGGCCTCGGTGTTCTTTGTCGGTAAACGCAAAGTGACCGACGCCGCGCATAGTATCCCGCTGGTGGCGCTGGGTACTGGCCTGCTATGGTTCGGATGGTACGGCTTCAATGCCGGCAGCGAACTGAAGGTTGACGCCGTCACGGCGCTGGCGTTCGTCAACACCGACCTGGCGGCTTCTTTCGCGGCTGTTACCTGGCTGTTCCTGGCCTGGCACTTCGAGAAGAAACCCAAGTTCCTTGGCCTGTTGACCGGCTCCATAGCGGGCCTGGCCACTATTACACCCGGCGCAGGTTACGTCACTACCAAGGCGGCGGTCTTCATCGGCATCCTGGCCAGTGTGGTCTGCTATATGGCTGTCAATATGAAGAACAAGATGGGCTGGGATGACGCGCTGGATGTTTGGGGCGTGCACGGGGTGGGCGGCGTGCTGGGTGTGATAATGCTAGGCATATTCGGCACCACGGCGGTCAACGCTGCCGGCGCCAACGGCCTCTGGCACGGCAACCCGGCGTTCTTCGGCAAGCAGGTAGCGGCGGTGGTCTGCACCGCGATTTACGCCTTCCTGTTCTCTTATGTCGCACTGTACATCATCAACCTGGTGACGCCGGTGAAGACCACAGAGAAAGAAGAAGAGTCCGGCATGGACGAAGCGCAGCACGGCGAAACCGCCTATCTGCATTAAGCCTTGTTCCAACTACCGCCCGGGCAAAAACCCGGGCGGGTTTTTCTCTAACTTAAGGAGATGCCATGAAAACCGTTAAACTTATAGCCATACTCGCTCTCAGCCTGGCCCCGCTGGCCGCCAATGCCACACCGTCCACACAAATATGGATACCTTCGACCGATATACAGAAGTATAAAAGTCTACATCTTAACGTGGACAACTATCTAGCGGCCAAAAGAGAGCCCGGCGGCTTATGGAAAGCGCCTGTTTTTATGGCCGGCCCCACTGTCGGGATACTGCCTTATGAAAAAGTTCAGGCGGAGGTCGGATTCGATATTATGAAAGCGGGTCTGGCTTCTGACAACTATCCTTTCTATGTGCATGTCAAGGTCGGCACTCCGGAAGGAACTGCTTTTGCCGGCTCACCGGCACTGGCCATCGGAGGTTATAATTTCGGCATGAAACAGGGTGTTACCAACCAAAATATCGTTTACGGTCTGGCCGCTAAGAACCTGGCCAAGCTCGGAAGGCTATCCGCAGGTTACTACTCGGGCAACGATAATGTTCTTTTGGATGACAACGGTGACAAAGCCAACACCGGGGTTCTTCTCTCATGGGACAGGACCATCAGCGAAGTTTCCGACAAGCTTTGGGCGGCTGTCGATTATCAGGGAAGTGACTCGGCCATGGGCGCCTTTAGTTTCGGCGTCTCCTGGGCCTTTGCCTCCAACACGAGCGTGATATTCGGCTACGACGTATACAATAACCACAAAATGGCCGGGGCTGATACTTTCACGGTCCAGTTAGATATTAATCTCTGGTAAAACAATCGCGGCAATGCTGGATATGAAATTGCCCCGGGAAAACCCCCGGGGTAATTTATTACAGGCAAAATGGGCCATTACCCTTGGTCGATAAGCCGGATAAATATGGAATCTTGCCGCTTCCGCACTCCCATAAAAGCCAAAGCTCTCAATGAAAAGATAGCTAAAGGCCGGAAATAAATAGTTCGTTTTTGGGGAGTGTTGTGGCAGCCTGACAAGGGGGGCCAAAAACGAACTTTTGACAAAAAAACACCGCCGCATGTCCGGCGGTTGTCTTTTGAAATTGGCGCCCCCAAGGGGATTCGAACCCCTGATCTCTGCCTTGAAAGGGCAGTGATATTCGGAATTATACCTCCCCATAAACCCTGAAAAGTCCTTAATACATAACACTTTATTTATGCTGGTAGCGGTGGAATAGAAAAATGGTATACATAAAAGTGTGCACTTCGATGTGCACTTTTTATCGGTATTGGCCATGTGCGTATAAATAAAATTGTCGTATAAAGATTGTTCAATACAAATTACTCAATGGATTGAGTAATTTGTTGACAAGCCCTGTTTGCATTGGTAGAATTTTAGCATGGCTAAAGAATTTGTGCGTAAAAATTACTATGGCCCCGTTTTGAAAGCTCTTCAGGATGGGCATATCCCGATACAGGTCATTTCTGGGCCAAGACAGGTAGGCAAAACGACTCTCGCTCTGCACTTGAAAGACGCGTGGCACGGGCTGTCTTTGTATGAAGCTGCCGATAAACCAGCCATTCCATCAACAGCATGGATTGAAGCGCATTGGAATGCCGCCAGAGTCATGGTGGTGAAAGATAAATCTGTACTTTTGATTCTGGACGAGGTACAAAAGATAACCGGCTGGAGCGAAACGATAAAAAAACTGGTGGATGAGGATAAGCGGAACAAAATCAGGATAAAAATTCTTTTACTCGGTTCATCAGCTTTGCTTGTTCAGCGCGGGCTTAGCGAAAGTCTTACAGGTCGTTTTGAATTACATCGGTTTCCACATTGGACATACTCCGAATGTCATGAATGTTTCGGTCTGACGTTAGAGGATTACCTTATTTTCGGCGGCTATCCCGGTGCGATTCCTTTAAATGGGGATTACGCCCGGTGGGGCAGGTATATACGCGATTCGATTGTGGAAACGGTAGTGGGAAAAGATGTCCTGTTGATGTCTCCGGTGCAAAAGCCGGCTCTTTTACGGCAGGTGCTTGGAGTGGCATGCGCGCATCCGGCCCAAATTCTGAGTTTTCAAAAAATGATGGGGCAGCTTTCAGATGCCGGCAATACTACAACCATAGCGCATTACTTACATCTTTTGTCGGCTGCGTATTTGTTGTCCACGCTTCAGCGGTGGAGCGGAAACAAGATCAGGCAGCGCGGTTCTATCCCTAAAATAATCCTGCGGGACAACAGCCTGGCTAATGCCATGACACTGCCGTCCGGCGGCGAAGATTTGCAGAACTCCGTTTGGCGCGGACGGCTTGTCGAAAATGCTGTGGGGGCGGCGCTTGTCACGTTGGCTGAGCAAAGCGGCGGTGAGCTGTTCTACTGGCGCGAGCGGGACGAGGAAGTGGACTATATTTTTAAAATAGGAAAAAAGATACTTGCGATAGAGGTTAAGTCCGGGAATATTGCTAAAACCGGAGCCCTATGTGCTTTTCTGTCGCACAATAAAGACGCAACAGGGCTTATTATCGGCGATTCCCACGGGCGCAACGGTATATTAACACTAAAACTCGAAGACTTTTTCAAAAGTCCTGAAAGAATCCTGCAATAAAAGAGATTATGTCGTCACTATAAATACCCGGGACTTATGAGCGAATCCTTCGACAGGAACAAACTTGCTGAAGAAGTTTCAAAAATAGATTCTCAAATCGCCGTTTTGGCCGAACTTAAGCGGCAGTATCTTACCACACTTTCTGCGGCTGAATATCCGGATTTGCCGCCAAAAATAACAAAACAGTTTTCCCCTGAAGAAAAAATCTCATTATTCAGAAGTCGTCTCCGTGGCCGTGAGGATGTTTATGCCAGACGTTGGGAAAGCCGTGCTGGAAAAAGCGGCTACAGCCCGGCCTGCAAGCATGAATGGGATAGAGTATTGTGCCGCAAGCCGGCCTTGCGCTGCGCCGATTGTCAAAACAGGGAATTCCTGCCTTTTAATGAAAACACAGTTTATAAACATTTAGAAGGTGAACTCGTGGCTGGCGTTTATCCTTTGTTAAGCAATGACACTTGCTTTTTTCTCGCAATGGATTTTGATGGGGACAGTTGGCTTGAGGATATAGCCGCTATCAGGGAAGCGTGCGTTTTTGAGAAAGTTCTCGTCGCCGTGGAGCGTTCCCGTTCCGGTAACGGCGGGCATGTCTGGGTATTTTTTAGCGAAGAAGTTCCCGCTTCCCTGGCCAGGCGGCTTGGAACCTGTCTTATATCCAAAACTATGGTGAAACGCTGCCAACTCGCCATGAAAAGCTATGACAGGCTTTTTCCTAATCAGGATATAATGCCTCAGGGCGGATTCGGAAATCTTATAGCTTTGCCGCTGCAAAAAGAGGCTGTGCTTGCCGGTAATAGTGTCTTATAAACGAAGCCGGCGTTCCCTACCCTAGTCAATGGGCATATCTGGCCTCTGTTAAAAAGCTTTCGCGTGCTGAAACGGAATCGCTGGTTGCCGAATTGGAAAAGACCGGAGGCAGGATACCGGCCCGCTGGAGTCCGATAGATGAGGAAGACGAGCCTTGGACTAGGCCTCCGTCCGGCAAAAAGCGGTTTAATGTGAATATTAATGATCTGCCTGCCATTATCGAGGTTGTGCTGTCGAACAGAGTTTATGTTAAAACAGAGAATATTCCTTCCGCGCTTATAAACCAGCTCAAACATCTGGCGGTTTTTCACAATCCGGAGTTTTATAAAAAACAGAAGATGCGATTTTCGACTCATGCCACTCCGCGGATAATCTGCTGCGCCGAATTGGATGCAGGCTGGCTTTCAATGCCGCGCGGCTGCCTGGAAGATATGAAAGTAGTGTTGTCCGAGTACGGCGTAAAACTGAATCTTGAAAACAAGCGGTTCCCCGGTAAAAAGATAGACCACAATTTCCTTGGAACATTAAATCCGTTGCAACAAGCGGCACTTGACGATATTCTTCCCGTTGATTTCGGCGTCCTTTCCGCGCCTCCCGGTTCTGGTAAAACCGTGATTGCCATCGCGGCAATGGCGCGCCGTAAGGTTAATACGCTTATTCTTGTGCATAGAAGACCGCTTATGGAACAATGGCGGCTCCAGATTTCCGCCTTGCTCGGTATAGATAAAAAAGATGTCGGCCTGATAGGCGGCGGTAAAAACAAATCCACAGGCGTAATTGATGTCGCAATGGTACAAAGCCTGGATTTAGTCGAAGGCGTTGATGATCGTGTGGCGGAATATGGTTTTGTAATCATGGACGAGTGCCATCATGTCGCGGCGGCTTCTTTTGAAAAAGTGTTAAGCCAGGTTAAAGCTGAATTCGTTCTTGGTTTAACTGCGACTCCATACAGACGGGACGGACATCAGTCCATAATACATATGCAATGCGGTCCGGTAATCCACCGGATAAAAGATACGGACTCGCTTGCCTGCGCGCCAAATTCTAAAGTTATGGTGAGGCGTACCGATTTCGCCGCCGAATGGAATGATAACTCGAAAATTCAGGAGCTTTGGCCGAAGCTGACCGCTGATGAGCGGCGCAACATGCAGATTTTAAAGGACATCGACGCAGTTTTGAGCGCCGGACGTTTTCCGCTTATTCTAACCGAGCGGCGTGAGCATTTGCTCGCTCTTGAGACTCTGTTGAAAGATAAGACCGATTTTCTGGCTGTGCTTTACGGCGGCTTGCGCCAGAAGAGACGGCGTGAAATATTTGAAGAGTTGAAGCATTATCCTGATAATTGCCGCAAAGCCATCCTCGCTACCGGTTCTTATATTGGCGAGGGATTTGATGAACCCCGGTTGGATACATTGTTTTTGACAATGCCAGCCTCGTTCAAAGGAAAAATAGTCCAATATGCCGGCCGATTGCACAGGCAGCACGTGGATAAAACAAATGTAGTAATCTACGATTATGTGGACTCCGGGGTATCTGTTCTGGCTAACATGCATAGGAAGCGTTTGAAAACTTATAAGATGCTTGGCTATGCCGTTGTCAGCGAAGATGAACAGCTTTTGCCGGGGATATAGTGCCCCGAAGGGAATGTCCATTCCTGAGGGCAAATGTTGTCACCCGGAACAGACAGCTGAACACAATACCGCTGATTACCAGAATATTGGTAGTTATTCGAACAGAAGAAATAGATCTCTGCCTCGGTTTGGCACAGACCTCCCATTGGGAAAATCACTTTTTTGCGAACGGAAAGTGTGCACTTGAGTGTGCACTTTGGGGTAAAAACGGGCTTTTTTGGGGAATTCTTGTGATTTGGGTCTGATAGACAAAAAACTGATTTCTCGACGAGAAATCAGCTGAAATTGGCGCCTTGGTGGGGGAGGGATTAGGTCACAACTCCTTGCCCGGCCGTCGCCGTGCAAGGGTCGCGACCCCGCCTCCCTGCTCCGCGTGCTCGCTCCGCAGGTCCGGCTTTCGAATCCCCGCGCGGAACATAATTATGTTCCGCTTTGTGGCGCCAAAAAAACTAGCCCCGAAACGGGCTGTTTTTTTGAAGAAGTTGGCGCGGTCAACGGGGGCCAAAAACTAACTTTTTAGATTCGCCCTTCATAGGGGAAACCCGTTTTATACCTGCCTTTGAACTCACTTTAGACCTCTTCAGAATCATCGGCCAAGCGGGTGAAAAACTCCTCTCAGCGGCCCCTGGAGCCCTGTAAACCTCAAAATTTCGAATCCCGTCTACTTAGGGGCCAGCGGGATTCGAAATTGCATTTATTTTTCGTTCAAAGCCTTAAAAATAGTAATATTAAGCAGGGTTTTGCGCGGGGTTGTTTCATTATTATTTATTCTAGGAAAACCGCAACCTCAGTGACTCCGAATTAGTGATGACTTAACAGGCTCGTTGGTACCGTGGGTATCGATGTGATTATCAAGGAGGGACATTATGTGTTTCAAAAAAATGATCAATATTATGGCGGGTTTATTTATGGCGGCGGTTCTTGCCATACCGGCATTGGGGGCTGATGAGCTTAACTGGGCGCAGGAACTGGTCCGGCCGATTGAAAACACCAGCGTCCATCACAATGAAACTGTCAACTACGGCCGCTATAACTTCGCCGCCGGGCCGTCTGAAAAAGGCTTGATAAGCTCTGTAACAACGCTGGAGGGGAAAACATCCGCGATCCTCTACAAAGCCACCGAGAAAAACAGCGTTTTTGAGATATTCTCGGTTTATAAGAAATATCTTAAGGATAATGGTTTTGAAATCGTATTTGCCTGTGAGAAGGAGGCCTGCGGCCCAGACTTTAGCAGCCTTTGGTACAAACAGAATCCTTTTGAGAACGACCCCGGCTGGGGGAATTCCGCTCCAATCTCTAGAGGCGGCAGTTATATTGCCGCCCGCAAAAAAAGCGCGTCCGGGGATCTCTATGTTTCAGTTTACGTCAGCTCCGGCTGGTGGAGCTATCCCAGTTACCGCGTGGATGTGGCGCAGGCAGCTGGCCTTGATACTCAGGTGGTCCCGGCCTCCAAGATAGGCGCAGCCATTCTCGCCGAAGGGCGCATTGCCATGTATGGCATAACCTTTGACACGGGCAAGTCCGGGATAAAACCGGAATCCGACGCCACCCTGGCGGAGCTTTCGGCTTTTCTTAAGGCGTCCGGGGAAGTGTTCTACGTGGTCGGCCATACCGACGGCGAGGGCTCCCTGGCCGACAATATGAAGCTCGCCCAGGACCGGGCCGGCGCCGTGAAAGAGACGCTCATCGGTAAATACGGCGTTCCTGCCGGTATGCTGTCGGCGCACGGGGGGGGGCCGCTTTCACCCCTGGCCACCAATTCTACCGAAGCAGGCCGGGCGCTTAACCGCCGGGTGGAAATAGTAAAAGCTCAGAAAGAAGCAGCCCCCGCAGCGGCGGCCGCTGCCGTACCGGCCCCTGTAAGTTCCCGGGGCCCCGGCGGGGTGCCGGATTTCAATATAAAGCAGGAGGCCGTTGTTGCGGCGCAGGGACAGCCCTCGGCAGCGCAGACCCAGGCGGCGGCACAGGCTCAGGCGGCAGCGAAGGCGGCGGCGCAAGCCCAGGCGGCAGCGAGGGCTAAGGCGGCGGTAGAGGCTCAAGCAGCGGCCGAGGCGGCATTTGCGGCGGCACAGGCGGCCAAGGCACAGGCGCTTGCGGCGGCCAAGGCCCAGGCGGCGGCGCTGGCAAAGGCGGCGGCAGACGCGCGGGCAGCTGAGGCAGCCTCCCTCATCCCCGTGCCGAATGTTATCGGGCAATGGCGGGCGGATGGAATAAAAATACTGGTTGGACAGGGTTACAAGATACAGGAGACCGGGAATCCGGTTGGGATCATCAGGGGACAGTCGCCCGCGGCCAATACAAGAGTGAAAAAAGGCTCAACGGTGTCAATTACCGTGGGTAAGTAAAAACGGCGGGGGCGCGTGTTCCCGCCAAAGTAATATAAGGAGATCACTATGAAGAAAATCAGTTTCCTGTCAGCCATCTTTTTGTTGGCGGTTTCGCTGTCTTCCTGCGGCGGGGGAAAATCGGAAAGCACGGAAGACCTGAAAAAATCCCGCGAGGGCTTTGAAAAACTGATAGCCCGGTATGAGGTTCCTTTGTACTCTGGCAGCGAATTCGTGGAAATGGGCAAAGTTGATAATCTGGACGCGGCCATTTACAAGACCAGCGATAGCGCCGATAAGGTTCTTGAATTTTACAATAACAAAATGACGGAACTTAAACTGTCCGCTGTTATGACCTCTCCCGCCTTGCCCCGCAAGGTGAACGGCAAGGATGTCAGCGTTAAATTCGTTCAGGGAGTGGCCCTGGGCAATGACCCGCTGCAGATAGTTGTCAGCATGCCGGGCAAGAAGGGCGCCCCGGAGTATCAGATGATCGCTTTTGCCGTGGGTTACTAAAAATAAACCGACTCGTCATGAGTCCTGGAGGAAAAATGAGACTGATTACCGCATTACTGCTGACATCGATTCTTTATGCGCCGCCGGTGTTTTCGCAAACAGCGGCCGAAACGGCGAAGGAAGTCCTGACCGCCTATAAGAATAAAGACCTTGAAGGCGTGAAGAAATACAGCGCCCCGTTCGTGGCGTCGGTCATGGACGAAACGGTCTTTGATGAGAAGGATGTGAAGGCTCTCCAATCCTGGGACGGCAAGGTGAAAGAGGTCCGCTATTTCACTAACGAAATGGGTTTGCAGGCTTCCGCCTATTACGATGATAAGGATAAGAAGACTCTCCGGTCCCTGGCCCTTATTAATTCCGGGAGCGGCTGGAAGCAGATGGGCGTTTCTGCCGTGTCGAAGAAGAAATTTCTGTCATATGAAACGGAGGAGCCCAAAGTGAAACCCGGGGCCGAAGCGAAAGCCGGGCCAAAAGCCTCCGGTGGAGCGCTTCCAGGCGATATGCTGAAGGAAAAGCTCGGCGGCCTGGGCTTCGGTTTCGGCAAAAAGAAGCCCAAGGCCGCGCAGAAGGAAGCGCCGGCCTCCGCCGCCAGCGGTTACTCCATTGAAATGGCCGACGGCAGCAAGGCTGAAGCCCCAGACGCCGACCAACTTAAGAAAATGCTGGGTACGCTCAGCAGCGATAACTTCTTCATTACTCTCACCAGTCCCGCCGGATTCATGCAGGCCGGGTACACGGCCAAAGGACTTGATATGCAGTATAAAGAGGCTTCCGGGCATTTCACCAGCGTCGCCCCCGTAGCGGCTGAGACCGCCGCCGCCATGTTTAAGGCCTATCTTTCCAGGGAAGACGGTTGGCAGGCGCAGTGCAAATGGAAGCCTTTTGAGTAGGCCCCTCTTGGAGCGCGCCGTGTTTAAGTTAATATTTGTGACGGCAATGTCGCTGTTGGCCTGTTCGGCGGCAGTGGCATCTTTTCTTTATCAAAACGAGCCAAGCACTAGCCTGGACGCTTCCGCCGGTTTCAACGCCGGCGGAATGGATTATTTCCTGCTAAAATTGCGGATATATCATCCGGCAAAAGGAATAGCCGCTTTCCCCGACGGGGGACAGCCCAAAGTCTCGTTCGAGAGCGTTTACCTGTTCAAACTGGATAAGAGCGGCCCACAAAAAATAGCGGAGCTTGGCATAGCGGCCGATCTTTCCAGTACATATTTTAAATCCTCACAAATACGCTCCGCGTCCAACGGGGTGCTTATAAAAATTCCCTGGATGGATAGGAAGTTCTATTCAAAAAAACTCAATCCGGATAAAAACGTCTCTGCCAGAAAAGATGAGTATTACCTTTATGATCCGGCCACAGCAAAGATCGCTGTTGTTAAAGATCCCGGCGGAGAGTGGCCAAAGGAAACGCTGTCTCTCATTAAAACGGGCAAGCTCTTTCGTGATTTCTCTGATTTTGACGCGGCAGGGCTGCCCAACCCGCTGGATTATATCCCCGGCGCAGGGGAGCCTGACGGTTTGGCTGATATTATTTCAAAAGGTTTGGGCGAGCGGCGGTTAAGGCTGGCCGCGGCGCGCAGGCTTATGGCGTCGGGAAACGAGGGCCTGCTGCGCCCGGCAATAGCCGGTCTGGATAAAATAGCAGCCGCCCGTAAAATATCTTTCTGGACCGAAGAAAAGGCCCTGCTTGAGCAAATCCTGGCAGTACCGGGTAAAAAGAAGGGGGAATAGTATGGGCTGTATCTATAAAACGGCGTTCGCATTTATTCTGCTGGGGCAAACGGTTTCAGGATTTTCACAGACTCCTGAAGAATTTGTTAAGCGAGCGCAGGACGCTCCGGATTCCAACAGGCGCGTGATAATTTACGGTGAAGCGCTGAATAAGTATCCCGCGGATTCCCGGTTTTATCACAAGCGCGGCATTGCCTACGGCATCATGGAATACCATGACAAGGCTTTCAAGGATTTTGACAAAGCTATCGCGCTGGATTCCTCGGCGCCGGCTTATTACCAGGACCGGGGCCTGGCCCTACACCGGCTCAAACGCAATGAAGAGGCAATAGCCGATTTTACAAAGGTGATAGAGCTGGAGCCGGGCAATGCACGGGCTTATTACCTGCGGGCGGTTTCATATATAAATCTCAAACAATTGGACAAGGCGGAACCGGACCTGGACAAGGCTATTCAGCTGGACCCGAAGCTTAAAAACGATTCAGCCGCGCGCCAGATAAGGGGGCTTATCTCATCAAAGAAACCGTTCATCAGCGTTGGGACAAAGCCTGAACCCGCTCAGGAGTCCGCCGCTGAAAACAAACCCGCTGCTTCAGCAGCCGTTCCTGCGGCGGCGGGGCCTAAAAACAAGCCGGAGCTTACCGGGGCCAAGTCTAAAGGGTTGGCCATAAAAGCCGGTGTCCGCGCAAACCTAAAAAAATACGATGAAGCCGCCCAGGCGTGGGGGGAACTGCTGGAGCTTGAGCCAGGCTACTACCCGGCCTACGCCGAGAGGGCATACGCTTTTGCTATGTCAGGAGAGAATGAAAAAGCTGGGGCTGATTTTAATAAAGCTTTCAAGGCGGACCCGGACCAGGCGCGGGCCTACCTGCTGCGCGGAGCCGCGGCTTGCGCCGCCGGGGATTTCTCCGCCGCGTCCGCCGACCTGGACAAGGCCCTGGCGCTGGACCCCAAGATTAAGCGGGAATTCCTTTATTCCTCTACGAAGAACTCGACAAAGAGCAACAAGCCCTGCAAGTAAACGGTTATTTTTCGGTTGGCTGCCAAGGCTCGCCCATCCGCAGTTCGGAGATGCATGTGTCGTCATATTTAGAGCCGCGGTAAACTTCCACCGGCTCCGCGCGAAGCACGAAATAAGAATATTTAAGCGTCCTCCCCTTAAAGTCTCCCCTTTTAACCAGAATCGAGAGCGCTTCAGAGTTTGCCTTACCGATATCCTCCCATTTGAACGGAAGGGCGAAGACCTGTTCGGTGCCGCTGTCTTTCAGGGCTATCACATAATCGGGGGTCAGCCGCGCCGCGTGGTAGATCCGGGCGATTTCAGAGACGTCCCCGTCGAAATGCGCGGCGGCCCATACGGATACCGCCAGCCGTGTCACCCGATTATTCGCCTTAAAAAGCGCAGGGGTCTTGTTATAGCCGTTAACGATTGACATTGACGAGGCCCCAGCGTTAATAAATAGCCAGAGTTCGTCGTCTATCTTACCCGCCCAGGCCGTCCGTAGGTTCCCGTCCGTCATGTTCGTAGCGGGCAGAATCGAAGGGTAGGTGGCGGCAGCCGTATAAGGCAGGTTGTCTGGCAGCCAGATGTCCTGCCAGGATAGAGGCAGGGCTATCTTTTTTTCGGCTGCTGTTTTAAAGATAAGAGCCCGTAATTTTCTATAGGATTTTGGGGTGGACATGGTGATGTATTCCATTACCGGTCTGCCGCCGGAATCCACCGCTGAAATCTCGGCCCCTTTCGCGATGAGCAGCTGCGCCATCTCTTCATTGCCGTGCCGGCAGGCCAGCATGAGGGGGGTAGTGTCGTTCTCGTCATAAGCCACATTAACGTTCTGGTCGCTTTCATCCAGTATAAGTCTGACAGCGGCCAGGTTATTGGCATATGCCGCATCGTATAGTTCTTTTGTGCGGTCCTCCATCCTGCCTAAAGCAAGATCTGCGCCTCCTCTGCTTGAGATCACATGCGATCTCCTTTCCTTGATCAACTTCAGGTTCTGTGCGGGCAAAGTGAGGATATGGATGAAATCGCCCTCAAGCCAGAAAATAAATGACACATCCATAAATGTCGTGTCGATATGTTCTGTCGGGTCTTTTTCAAGGGTGCTACTAACAGACTTGCTCGTATTGGAAACATAGTTGTTGAAAGCTTTGGTGGGGGATCTTTTTGCGGTCGCATAGCCATCGGAAAGCCCAGTTTTGACCAGTTCTTCCAGGTTATATCCCTGTTGCGAACCCGTTCTCCAATTAAAGCGAACGTCAAACTGATACACTTTGTCTTCCGAGCTGACAACGAACTGTGGCTCATTCGTGCATTCATAGCGGCGTTCTTCTTTCGTAGGGTAGATATCGAATTCCGTGCGGATCGGAACCGTGGACTCAAAGTCGCAGTATTCTGATACGCTTTGCTCGAAAACACCGATCGATATGGCCAAGGGCACAGGCTGCCGGACTGATTTCGCGGCTTGCTTTTTTTTCGGAACATCTGCACCAATTGCGACGGAACATAGACAAGGCATTATGGCCAGCAAAAAGCCTCCGAGAAGCACTCTGGCGGAAAACATGGGTAAGACCTCCATCCAAATCCAATAAACCATTATACTACTCCTGTAAGTGTATAGCGTTGGGAAAATCGGTGGGCTTTGATGCCTTTCTGGTCAGGAAACCGAATATAAAACCGAGTCTAGTTCATTGTTATTATGCCACCTGTTAACTATTAAATATTTAGCACTTCTCGTCGGAGAAATGTAAAATCAACTTGCTCTAAAAAGTTGGCTTTTTGGGGGCGTGTGTCGCCAGAACAAAGGGGGCCAAAAACGAACTTTAGACAAAAAAACACCGCCGGAGGTCCGGCGGTTGTCTTTTGAAAATGTGGCGCCCCCAAGGGGATTCGAACCCCTGATCTCTGCCTTGAAAGGGCAGCGTCCTAACCGCTAGACGATGGGGGCGCAAAAAACAAACCGGGTGGAACCGACTGGAAAACGCGGTTTATTTTGTAGAATATGAGTCTACCAGTTACGGCTGACGATTGTCAATTATGGAAGCTGAATAACCAGTAAATAGTAATTGGTAAACAGTGTGGCGAGCAGTAAACAAAGCTTAATTACTGATTTACCGAGTTACTGGTTACTGATTACTCTCTATCATCGTGGTAAAACGGGGGTGTGGCCGTGGAAGAACCTTCAAAAGATATTCCAGCGGAAAATTCCGAGCTTCTAAAGGAGCTGGATGCAATAAGGGGCCGTCACAGGCTGCTAAAAATAGTTGCTGTTATTTTTTCGCTGGTGTTCCTTGTGGCCGCGGTTTTAGCCGTGCTTCTTTACAGGAAGATTTCAGCCGCGAAACAGGCTTTTGAAACCATTCAGCAGGTTTTGCCCGCCTCCGGCCTTGTTGAAACAGGTCCGGAAAATAATTCCGGCGCGCCGTCTCAGGGTTTTCTTTCCCCAGGCGGCCCTGCCCCTTCTTCGCTTACGGTTTTTATCAACGCGAACAGCTCTATTTCTGGAGGGGGAAAAGCTTTGGTGTCCGTAGACAGAAAAAAAACTTTCAAGGCGTTTTTAAAATATGCAGACCGTCCGATAGTGAAAGAATTTATTGTGGAACTTAAAAAAAATCCTTCTTTCAGAAAGGCGCTTGCGGATTCGCGCGGCAACAACCCCTTGAAAGTCTTAGCCGGGATGCGCAACATAAAAGGGATGGATAAAATTGTGGCAAAATTCGCCTATAGGCCGGATTTTATGAAACTTATGACGGAGGTCATGTCCGATCCGGAACTTAAACCTATGATGCAGGGTTTGTCCCAATCCGGCATGACGGCTATGCCGCATATCCCTGCCGGAGAGTCGTCTTCGCCCGCGGAGCCGGATGAGTCCGGGGCCGTGATGAGGTTTGATCCGTCGGCCATTAATGGAGGCCCTCAAAGCGCCCCCACATCTGCGGCAAGTGACGGGGTCTTCCAGCCAGCATCTGTAAAGCGCAAAGCTCCGCCGCCTATCTGATACCACACGCCGTAAAGCCGTAATGCCGCTTTTTTAGTAACCTTTTTGTCACACTAGTTTGATATAATTACATTATGTGGGTTCACCGATTTTTTCGTCTTTTCAGAGGTATAGGCAAGCCGATCAGCATTTTCGTTGTTCCGCATAACGGCATGCCGTCGCTTCGTTTTAACCTGTCCGTGTTTTTTTTCATTCTATTCGGCGGCGCCTGGTCGCTTCTTACTATTTGGGCCGGATACACTGCCGGCAGACACTTTGATTACTATGCCACCAAGATGGATAACAAAATATTAAGGTCCAAAATGGCCTCGGTCTCCGAGCAGGTGGAGCAGGGCCTGGCATACCTGGAAATGACTAAAAAGACCGACACTCAACTGCGCAAAGTGCTTGGTATGCGCCCCGAGCTGCAGGGCGAGGTCAATTCCCTTGGCGGAGCCGACGCTTCCGATTTGACGGATTTCCGGAAAATGCTTTCTCAGAAGGCTGAAGAGATAAAAGAGAAAGCGCTCAGCGGTTCTATCTCTAAAATGCAGGAAGAATCCCGCAAACGGCTCTCAAGCTATTCAGAAATTACCTGGTATCTGGCAAACCGTCATAATTCCGTGCGGGCCACGCCTTCTATGCGGCCGGCGCAAGGCCGCATTACTTCTTCTTTCGGATACCGCCTGCCGCCATTAAGAATGGCCAGTGAATATCACTCCGGCATAGACATTGCCAGCGACGCCGGTTCGCCCATACATGTTACGGCTGACGGAGTGGTGCGCCATTCAGGCTGGGCGCAGGGGTATGGTATGTGCGTGGTAGTGGACCATGGTTTTGGCTATTCCACGCTTTATGGCCACATGAATGAGCTTTTGGTTAAAGAAGGCACGGTCTTAAAGCGCGGCCAGCTGGTGGGCCGTATGGGCTCAACCGGCACTTCAACCGGCAATCACCTGCATTATGAGGTTTGGGTTACCGGCGTTCCTAAGAACCCTATCCGGTTTTTTGAAGTGGGGGCAAAAGACGAAAATTTAGGCGGTTTTTTTGATGGTATTTTCGGAAGTCTGTAGAAAATGTAAAATGAAAATTTTAAAATGCAAATGGTGGAGTCCTGATTTTAATTTTGCACTTTAACATTAAAACAAGGTGTCATCGGGATTAAGGTGGAAAACTATGGGCCTTTTTAAGAACACGGGTATTTCGTTTGAATCAAAGAATGGTGATACCGTTGTAGGTAACGAAGCCTATTTTCAGGGGACGCTTACCGCCAAGGGTTCTCTTAAAATTGACGGGCGTATTGACGGGTCCCTGGTTGACGCCAAAATAGTTACCATCGGCAAGACCGGTAAAATAAAGGGTGATATCTCCTGTGAAGTCTGTTGTGTCTGCGGTGAAGTTAAGGGGAATATAACGGCCCTTGACCATATTGAAGCCATGTCCGGTTCCCGCGTAGAAGGCGACCTTCGCGCGCCCAAAATAATAATTGAGGACGGCGCGGTTTTCAACGGCAATTGCCGCATGGAAAACAGCAGCGATGTCAGGCGGGCAAAAAACGAAAAAATCGAGGCCAAAGCTTAATTCTCGGAGCTGCTAAAATGATATCTTTCTTTTCAAAACATAAGCGGGTGGTTTTTATCGCCGTGGCGCTGGTTTTTTTAATAACCGTTTTCTTTGTCAGCGGCACGGTATTTACTTCTTCATCGGATGCCGTGGCCGAAGTGGGCGGAAAAAAAATTTCCTACCGGCAATTCAGCCGGCAGGTTAACAGAGTGCTGGCTAGTCTAAGGGAATCCGGCTCCGATGCCAATGACGTTATAGCCAAAAGCGTCAAGCAGGAAATTTTTCGGGACATGGTTATTGAAGAGATGTTTTCTTTGCAGGCGGAAAAAATGGGCATGCGTGTGCCTGACTTTGAGGTGGCGGTTGAAATACAAAACACGCCCCAGTTCAGGGAAGGCCAGGCTTTCAGTCCCAGGCTCTATTACCAGACGGTTTTTAACGAGTTCCAGATGTCTCCCTCGGAATATGAAGCCTGGAGAAAAAAGGCCAGGCTCGCCTCCAAATTCAAGCAGTTTATATATAGCAGCGTGAAAGTCACCCCGGACGAGGTAAAGGCTTATTACCTGGCGAAGAACAAGGGCCTGAAAGATTTTGAGAAAGACAAAGCTAAATACGCCGAAGAACTTTCAAAAGACAAGTTCGCGAACCTTGCCAATTATATGCTGCGCCAGCTGCAGGCGCGGATGGAAATAAAGAGCTACCTGGAAAAGCGCGAACAAGGCCAGTAGGGAGAAAGTAGATAGTAGGTGGTATGTGGTAGGTAGGGTTTTAAGGCATACTGCTACCCCTATCTACTACCTACTTCCTACTGCCTACTTCTCCGATGATTAAAATCCAAAATATTACCGCAACTTTCGGCGCGTGCAAGGGCGTGGGTAACCTCAGCCTTGATGCGGCGGCGTGCGAACGGCGGTATCCGGTATTCGGTATTCGGTATTCGGTAACCGGTTACCGACCACTGGTTACCGCTGTTTACCGGCTACTGTTGACTGGATACTGGATACTGGTTACTGGTTACTGGTTACCGGTTGCCGGTTACTGTCTTGAGGCAAACCCCTCCGCCGGGAAATTTTACGCGCGGGGTGACGCAAAAAAACCTTTTTTCGCGCTTACCTTTGACGACGGGCCGGGGCGTATAACCATGGATCTTTTAAAACTTCTTGATAAATACGGTGTGAAAGCCTCTTTTTTTATGCTGGGTTCCTCAGTCAAAACTTATCCGGAGAGGGCTCTCGCCGTGGCGAAGGCGGGGCATCTTGTGTGTAATCACACCTACTCCCACAAAAACTATTTCAAGCTGGATAAATTCCCCGATAAGGAAAAGATACTGGACTCCGAGATTGTAAAAGCGCAGACTGAAATAGAAAAAGCCTGCGGAGTAAGGCCTGTTTTTCTGAGAATGCCGAATGGTTATAACGGGGGTTGGGTGTCCGCGGTGGCGGCCAAAAACGGATACGCCCTGGTAAATTGGACATACGGCAGCGACTGGAATAAAATTACCCCGCCACCCGGACAGGCGGCTGAAGCCGCTTCATCTACAAAGCCCGCCGCCCCACCACCTGCTTCAAATCAAGAATTTGGAGCAGGTGGTGGGACCGCAGGCGGGCGTTCGGGTGGTGGGGTTACCGAAGAAAAAATGACTGCGGAATATCTTGGAAACCTTAAACCGGGAGCTATTCTTTTGCTGCACGACGGCGGGGGGAAAGTAAAAGAAAAAAATCTGCGTATTGTGGAAAAACTTTTGATTGAGGCGCGTAACAAAGGGCTGAAAGCCGTAAGGCTGGATGAGTTACCGGGTATACGGCAAGTAACCAGTGGCCGGTAACCGGTAACCGGTAACCGATAACCAGTAACCAGTAACCAGTAACCAGTAACCAGTAACCGGATACTGAATACCGGATACCGCAGTTTAGCCGGTAAATGTTGTAGAATAATCCTGAAGTATGTTTCTTTAATCCGCCGGTGGCGGAGGGAAAAATAAGCCCGTGCGATTACCTTCGTTAGTTAGCACGGGCACCATATAGAAGGGGTTCAGTGAGCGGGCCGCCAAAGGCGGCAAAGCGAACGACGAAGGGGAGCTTAGCTCCCCTCGTGGAGCACCGGCCGCTACCGTTTGAAGGCCGGCGTTAATCGCCCCGTGCGCTGTGCAGTGCGGCGCGGGGTGCGACAAATGGGCAAGTGGCGGAACTGGTAGACGCGCAGGTCTCAAAAACCTGTTTGCCTCTGGCGAGTGAGGGTTCGACTCCCTCCTTGCCCATTTTGTAACAGCGTAAACAGCGGTAACCGGTTACTGATTACTGGTTGCCGGATACTGGTTACTGTTTTTAAGGGGGCCTGCTATGGATGAAAAGCGTAAAATTAAGGTGCTGGCGGTAGACGACAATTTAAATTTTCTGCAGCTTATCAGGGTGGCTTTTGATTCGGAGGATTACGCTCTGTTTATAGCTGTAGACGGCCAGGAAGGTTTTGACTGCGCTGTCAAGCAGAAGCCGGATGTAATATTTGCTGATGTCATGATGCCGAAAGTGTCCGGCCTTGAATTTATACGTATGCTGCTTTCGGAAGAAGAAACTAAAAGTATCCCCGTGATAATAATGACAGCCAGCCACTTTGACCCCTCCACCGAAATGGTTTTCAAGCAGGAAAATAATGTGAAAGGTTTTCTGCAAAAGCCATGCTCAGTAGACCTGATGAAAGAAACTATCGCGCAGGTGTTAAAAAAGTAGGTGGTATATAGTAGGTAGTATGCAGGGGGGGGACAAAAACTATTGGAGACTTGCTTTAATAGTGGAGATTAGGGAATTCAGCATTTTTCCTATCTCATCGGTAGCGGCAATAACCCCCAAATTATCGGCTAGATATCCAAGATCCTTGGATAGAATGAAATAATACTGTAATTCTGCCAAAGAACCCTGCGAAATATTATAAAAGTTAGCTTTATCCGCCTTGCCTCTTTTTTTAAAGCCTTCCGCAATATTCGCAGGCACCGAAACTGCCGCGCGCCGCATTTGAGAAATCAACCCAAACCTTTCATCTTGTGGAAAAGTGGCGGTGAGTTTGTATACCGAAATAGTTAAAACATGCGCTTTTTGCCATACTATTAAATCCTGAAAAGTTTCTATTGGCATGCCACGTCGCATTCTCCCTGCCTGCTACCTACCACCTACTACCTACTATGTGTATGGTATGCTTATCCGTGTGGGTTCGGGTTTGGGTTTCCAGCGAAATTCAGTTTCCTGCAGTTCCACGGCTATCTGCACTATTTCTTTTATAACGCAGGTTACAGGTATTGAAAAAACAAGTCCCCATATGCCGCCCAGCTCACCGCCCGCAAGCAGGGCGAAAAGTATCACCGCGGGGTTGAGTTTTACCGCTTTTTTCATTATGTAGGGCTGTATAACCCAGTCGTCAGCGAAGCGTATCCCCGCGAAAAAGATAAGAATTTTCAGTATAGGCATGAAAGCCTCAAACTGGAAATACGCCACAATAGACGAAACCACCGCTCCCACTATGGCTCCCAGGTAAGGCACCAGGCTTGACACTCCGATAAGAATGGCTATAAAAGCCGCGTAATTAAGACCCAGCAGCATAAGGCCGGCGAACGCTATAAGGAATATTATAAAGGCCTCGGTGAGTATTCCGCGCAGATAATTGCCCAGCGACGAATCAATGCGCGAGGCGATGTGCAGCATCAATTCAGCATGCTTGGCGGGAATATGGTCAAGCAGATAATCTATCAGGCCCGAGCCGCCAAGCAGCACGAAGAACGTTATGAACGGCACCACGAACAAAAGCGTAAGAGCGGGTAAAAGACCGATCAGGAAAGGCGGCACCGCTTCAAGGTAGCGCACAAGTTTTTCGTCTATTTTCAGCGAGGCCGCAAAAGGGTATTTGTTTATAAGCGTGGTGTTTAAATTAACCAGGAATTTCTGTATGCGTTCCGCGTAATCCGGCCACGACTGTTGTAACGCCTCAATTTCAAAGGAAAGAAAATAGAAGAGCAGGTAAATTATGAAGGAAATAAGCGCGCCGGCCGTCAGGTACAGCCCGGTAACTGCGTAGCTCCGTTTTATGCCGCGTACCTCAAAATATTTTACCACCGGATTTAAGATATAGGCGAGTGCCGCGGATAGGATGAAGGGAAATACCGCGCCTCTTGCCATCACAATAAAGGCCAAACCGGCCAGCACTAAAACTACCGGCAGTAAGTATTCCGAGTAATTTTTTTTATGAGCTGCGGTTTCGTTGGGCATATACTGGTTGCTGGTAGGCTGGTATGCGAGTAGGCGGGTATGTTAAAAGCCTACCAGCTTACCCGTCTACTCGCGTTCCCGTTACGGCTTATCAATAATAGCGCGAAGCCTCGCGGACAGTATGCTTGCCAGCTGCGAAGCGATAATTACGCCGATTTTTGGCCTGGTAAAAAGTAAAGATTCCAGTTTTATTTTAAAAAGCATGAATACCCTGGTTTCCTCAAGCGCGCAGGCGGTCGCGGTGCGGGGCATCTCCTCCAGAAGGGCCATTTCTCCGAAGAATTCCCCGGGGTTAACTTCCGCTATCGTAGCGCTTTTCTGGGTTGCTGGATCCAGGCGCGACAGGGCTATCTTCCCTGAAAAAACCAGGAAGAGCGCTCTGCCTATATCGCCCTGGGTGAATATGGTTTCGCCTTTAAGGTAGGTCCGTTCCTGCAGGTTTTCAAGCACATGGATGAGGCTGCGTTTTTTTATGCCTTCAAAAAGGCGTATGCGCTTTAAAAACCCCAGTTTTAGAAGAATATCTTCGTCGTAGATGCTGTTAAAAAAGTTAAGTATTTTCATTTTTTAGTGAATAATCTGTAAACTGCCTGCGCCATTCTGAACCAGCCGGAAGAAACGCCGTTTGAAACTGTTTTTACGGCTTCAACAATGGGGTCAAGGGCTGTCAGTTTTCCGTCGGCGTTCAGGGCCAGATATTCCACGGCCTTTGCGGTATTTCTTATCTGCGCCAGTGTAAGTATAGCCTGGGCGGCCAGCGCCACAAATACAACCGTTATTATGACGGCGCAAACAATTAAAATAGTCGGCATATGTGTCCTCCGTGAAACGAGTTTGATCGTATACTAGTATATGAAATTATAGAGGAGATTACGGCTTTTTCAAAACCGAATAGGCGCGGCCGGGGTTATGTAATTTCCCCTTTTTATCCCAATTATCCGGCATCAATAACTACATAAAAGCAGAAGGCAGAGATCAGGTGACAGGAGACGGAGAATATTGTTTTCTCCATAAACCCTGACCCCTCACCCCTGTTCTCTACTTACCCAGTATCCGGCGTTCAAGCACTTTTACTCTGGCGATCAAAACATCGTTTGAGAAGGGCTTCGTCAGGTAATCATCCGCGCCGCATTCGTAGCCCTGCACCTGGTCCTCGGTAAAGGCCCGTATTGTGAGCAGGATTGCCGGCATATTTTTAAAGCGGTCATCGGCGCGGATATGGCTCAGTAATTCAATGCCGTCCATTTCAGGCATATTTATGTCAAGCACCGCCATGTCCGCCCCTTCGGCCTGCAGGTGTTCCCATGCCAGGCGCCCGTTTTCGTGGGCCGACACCTTGTAGCCGGCGTCCGTTAAAATTTCGTTCACTAGCGACCGGAATGTGTTGTCGTCGTCTGCAACAAGTATTTTCATAAAGCAGTCTCCGTGTGTTTAGCCTATTGAGCCGTTATGATTTGCCATCAAAAGCTTCCAACTTCTTTGACAGTGTTTCCACCAGCTGCGCTTTGGTTTCCAACAGCAGCAGTTTGTTCTTAAGTACTATCTGGTAGTCATGTTCAAGCTCTTCCATCCGCCCTTTCAGGGATTTGGTCAGGGTAACTACGCGCTTGTATTCGGCTGCCGCGCCGGCCGCTGTGCCGTCTTTAAAAGCCTCAAATTTTTTATCCCACGCAGCCGTTAATTCTTCAGTTTTAATTTCCATGTCTTCAACGGAGGTCTGAAGCTGCGTTTCCATTGAGACTGTTTTTTCTTCGCATTTTTTTAGGCGAAGGGCCAGTTCCGCCTTGAATTTTTCAAGGTCGGCGTGGGTTTTTTTTCTCGCCGAATCAAGCTCGCTCAGGTAAAAGCCGGCTTTCGCCTCTGCTTTTACAAAATCGGGGTTTTGCTGTAAAAGCGTTTCGGGTTTTATTTTTACCGGAGGCGGCGGTTTGTTATGTTCCGCCGGCGTAAGTTTAGCGAGCAGCTCTTCCCTGGTTTTTTTTAACTCTGCCGCGAGGTTCAGGTTCTCCTCCCGGATCTTTTTCATCTCATTTTTTATGGGCGCAAGTTCAGCCGTGAAGTCTGTCTTTTGGGGGGGAGGCTGATTCCCTTTGAAAGCGCCGCCTCCGGCCCATGCCGCCGGCTCGGTGGAGGAGATGTTGGCGAATATAGATTTCTTTTTTTCCATACGTGTCTATGCTTTTGAGCTGCCACCGCCGTTAAAATTGAATATGTACCCCGTCCCGTAAACTGTTCTTATGTGTTTTCCATAGGGTCCCAGTTTGCGGCGGAGCGTTTCCACATGCTTATCTATCGTTTCACAGTTGAATTGCCCCGACTTCTCTTTCCAGATCTCTTCCATCAGAAAATTACGTGAAACCACCTGCTCTTCATTGGACAGTAAAATGGAGAAAATGTCAAATTCTTTCGGCGTCAGGCTTTCTATGGAATTCGGTTTTTTATTCTTAAGCCCTGTTCTTATTACGCGCCGCGTTCTGTCTATCTCTATGTCGCCGTTTCTGGAAGTAACAAGAGTTCTCGCGCAGGCCAGGTTCGGCAGTATGCGTCTCAAATGGGCCTTTATTTTTGAGAGCAGAACCCGCTCATCAATATTGCCTAAAACGAAATCATCGGCTCCGGCCTCCAGCGCCGCCGTTATCATGGCGTTGTTGACCTTGGTTGTGCCGGCCATGGCTATAACCGACAGGTTGGAGTGGCCCGCGACAAAAGTTTTCAGGGCGTCCGCGTCCGGCAGGTCAGGCAGGCCGATTTCAACCAGGGCCAGGCCTTTCATCTCTACGGCCGTTCGGGCGAGGTCGGCGATCGTGCCAAGGCACTGTACTTTCAGATACTCCCTGGAAAATGCGCGGTACCAGCCATCGGCCAGTTTTTTGTCGGAAATGACTATCCAAAGCACGAAATCGATCATAGTCGGGGTAAAGCAAAATTAGGGTTGAAAAAACCCCTAGTAGATTCTACAATAGTAAAACCCCGCTTTTCAATGTCTTCGTTATTTCTTCGGGATTCGGGGGCAGGGGGGGGATATACTATTGATACTCTCGGAGCGGGTGTGGTTTATGAAAAAAAAGAGCCGCCATATTTTCTATATAACAATCGCCGCGGTATTATTGTCGGCCGGCGGCGCTGGCGCTTTTGTTTTAAGCGGCGGCGACTATGAGCTTGAAAGCTCGGTGGTTGACAACGGCGGCGGGCAGCAGCTTTCGGGCGGCGCGTATTCGTCCCGCGGCGCCATTGCCCAGGCTTCCCTGCCGGATAACGCCGCCGTGACAAGAGGGGGGGTTTTCGCGAACCGGACGGGCTTTTACAGTCCGCCTCATTTCGTTTTCCAGGAAGGTCTTCTTGCGAGCGTGAGCATGCCGGGCGGAGAAGCATCTTTGAGCCTGCCGCCGTTTTCGGTGGATAAATTGCGTTTTGACATCACTATGAACCGGAACCCGCTGAACCAGCCGATGAGTATTGACCCGGCAAAAATAAACGAAGCCAACGAGAAGATAGTCCATAACGATGGTTCCTGGTCCCAGGTATACTCCAGTAATCTCGCCGAGATGGCTATTTTTGACGAGCAGGATTTCTACACCAGGCCCCTGGCTAAAAAGGGCACGCTGACTATGGCCTACAAAGACGAGAACAATGACGGTATACTTGACGGTTCAAGTCCGCCGGTACGCGTTAACACCTTAAGCGCCTGGGGTCTGGACCAAACCCATAATACCTGGGTGGAACTGCCCTGGGTGAACTCCGACCCGTCCTCAAAAATGTTTACGGGTTACTTTGATATGCCGGGCGTTTATGCCATGATCGGCGCGCAGGATCTGAACATCAGCCGGAACTTTAAGGCGTATCCCGTGCCCTTCCGGCCCAACGGTCCGCAGGCCGGTTCAGGACTGGGCCAGACGGGTACCGAAGCCGAAGGCATAACTTTTGAAAACGCGCCCCAGGCGGGGAATATAGAGATTTACACGCTGGATGGCAGATTGGTAAGAAAGCTCGGCATTCCCGACAATATTACCTGGCCCTACAGGGTTAACTGGGACGTTAAAACCGCCGCCGGCGGCAGGGCGGCCAGCGGTGTTTACATCTGGCGGGTGGTTTCAGGTTCTAATGCCAAAACTGGGAAATTAATGGTAATATGGTAGTAGTTGTAGACGGTAACCAGTAGTAGCGGCCAGTTACCGCTAATTGGGCGCTAAGTACTGGTAACCGTAACTAGATAAGGAGGAAGTATGAACACAAAAAAGATAGTAATCGGCCTGTTGGCGGCGATGGCGCTGACCTGGGCCCAGACGGCATACGCCGACAACGCCACCGAGTTCGGTGTTGAGGACGACCTCACCATAATGGGAACCGCCGGTACTGTGGCGGACCCGGATGTGGAGATAAGAGGCTTCTCCATATTCGGTTCCACAGGGGTTACCGCGAACATCCCAGTCGCGCCGGGCAATATTATTGTCAACGGCCAGATGCAGGTGTCAAGCGGGGCCTGGTTTGTGGGTAATTCTACGTTCACAGGCACTGTCACCCTGCCCGCGCCGGTTTCGTTGCGTATTGCCGGCGGTCTCGATAACCAGGTAATGTCCTACAATGCGGCCAACGGAGCCATGCAGTGGGCGGATGTGGAATCCATGGTTGCGGGAGGGGATAGCCTGGGCAGCCATATAGCCACCAAGACGCTGGACATGGCCGAGTTCGGTATCATACGTATTGCGTCCGCCTCAATCACGAACGGAATAACGGCGGGCTCGATGACCATTGTCAACAATGCGGGAATAGGCGGCACGCTGGGCGTAACCGGCGCTGCCACGCTGAGCAATACACTGGGTGTAACCGGTGTTTCCACGCTGTCGAGCGATGTTCTTATGGGCGCTAAGCTGAATGTGACCGACGCCTCAACCTTCGGGTCAAGCATTACTGCAAAGGGCGGCTTCCATTCTGTAGTGGGGTCAACATTCGCTGGTGTCGCTTTCTTCAACGACGTAAGCAGCTTCACCGCCGGGCCTTCAAAGTTATACGTACAAGGCGGCGCCAACGGCCAGGTACTGGCATACAACAGTGCAACCGGCGCCATGCAGTGGGCGGCTAACGGCGCTGGGGTCGTAGGGGATAGTCTGGGTTCCCATATAGCCACCCAGACGCTGGACATGGCCAACTTCGGTATCGTACGTATTGCGTCCGCCTCGATCACGAACGGAATAACGGCGGGCTCGATGACCATTGTCAACAATGCGGGAATAGGCGGCACGCTGGGCGTAACCGGAGCTGCTACGATGAGCGATAACCTCACGGTCAGCAGCAACACCCTGCTTGGCGCCAACTATGGTAACAGGACCGCTATCAACCGCGCTCTTGAGTCGGGCGTGGCATTATCTGTTGCCGGTGATACTAAGACCGGCGATTACGCGGCCAAGTTCTATTCAGGCGCTTCGTTGGCCGCATGGATAAGGAAGAAATAACAGTATTAGTAGTTAGTGATTAGTTAGCGGCGTAATGGCGGTAACAGTAACCGGATATAGCGGGAATTATTAACCGGTGGCCGCATACCGCAGTTAGTTGATACTTCCTCCTCAATAGGCCCGCCGGGAATAGGCCCGGCGGAAAGGGGGGGAAAGAACGGAAGAGGGACAAATGGTAATCGGTAACCAGTAACCGGTAGCCGAGTGTAGAATACAGCGGTAATACCGGAAGGTTTGCTAGAGAAGTTCGGTTTACGGTAAACAGTTATGAAAAAGATTGAAGCGGAGAAAATGATAAAGGGGGCAGCCTTCAGGCTCGCCCGTGTTATCCTTTTCTCCTTATCTTTCTCTGCCTTAAACCCGCTGCAATCCACCCTTTCCGCGGAAGTTCCCGTTAAATTTACCTATCAGGGAAATTTGCGCCAGTCCGGTTTCCTGGCAAACGGAAGTCGCAACATGGTTTTCCGCATCTACAATTCTTCCACCTCCGCGGTATTCTTATCCAGCCAGGCGTACCAGAATGTAAGTATTTCCACCGGTGTTTTCCGGGTAACGCTTGAACCGACGTTAAACTGGCAGAGCGGCAGCCTTTGGCTGGAACTGGAAGTGGAGGGCAACGTTATGTCTCCCAGAGAAGAGATTACCTCTTCCCCGTACGCGATAAACGCGTTGCTCCATTCAGGTAAAAAATACACAAATAGCGACACGGAGCCGTTATCGCCTAATACGGGCGATTTATGGATGGATACCGCGTCAAACACGCTTAAGTTCTGGAATGGCGCATGGACATCAACTGCCGGTTCAGGCGCGCCACATGCTCCCTCTCATGCCGCTTCGGGCTCCGATCCAATAACAAGCCTTGGCGCTCATAATGTAACTGGTGTGGCCGGATTTATCGGCAATATGCTGGTTATTTCCACCGGTCCGTCCAATGTTATCTGGATGAACAGCGCGGGTGAAATATACGCGAACAAATTTTATGGCGACGGTTCAGGGCTTACCGGTGTTGTTTCCGTCGGAGATAACCTGGGCAGTCATATAGCTACCACCACTTTGAACATGGGCGGCAACAGCATAGTAAACGCCGCCTCCGGCACATTCACGCAGGGTGTAACGGCTTCATCGTTTACGGCAACCGGTACAGGCCTTGGCGCGGTGCAGCTGCGTCTGGCTGATAATGTGCTTATCTCATCGGAGGCCAGCGCGGCACGGGGCGGCGGCGTAACTATTTCAACCAATGTTTACATAGTGGGTTTCAGTTCTGCCACAAAATATTACGGTGATGGTTCCGGGCTGACTAATATACCTGCCGGCACTGAATACGACCCGATTTCAATTCACAACCAGGATGTGTTACAGGCAGGCACAACTTTTTATGTGTCATCCGGCACGGCTAATAATTTGAATGTTAATAATTCACTTACGGTGGGAATAGGCCCTGCAACCCCGGCGGCTAAACTGGCGGTTAACGGCTCGGAAAGCTCCGGTCAATATATCGCGGTTTTCAACTCCGGTACAAAACTAGCCGCTTGGCTGCGGAATAAGTAGGAGTATGAAAGGCGACTGTCGCCTTTTGTATAATGTAGAGGCAAATATGAGTTCAGGAAAAACAAGTGTAATCCGTGGCCTGAAGGGATTTTTCCGCATCCCCCGTTTCCGCTTGCCGGCAGCCTCGAGTATATTGCTGGTTGCCGGATATTGGCTGTTGGTTACTTTCTGTCCCTTGCCGATTACCGCTGCTTCCCTGACAGAACTAGGCTCTGAGGGCGACCTTATTGTTCTAGGCTTGTCCGGTACCGCTACTGACCCAAATACCAAAATAAAAGGTTTTACCGTATTCGGCGCTACCCAGGCCGCATATACCAACGCGGTAATTGGTGACGGCAATGTGGTTATAAACGGTTACCTGAATGTTTCAAGCGGAGCCTGGTTTGTGGGTAGTTCTACGTTCTCATCTACTGTTAACCTGCCGGCGCCTACTTCGCTGTATATTTCCGGTGGCAGCAGCAATCAGGTAATAACCAAAAATACTACAACCGGCGCCATGCAGTGGGCGGACGTTTCCGCCATGGGATTAGGCGACAGTCTGGGTTCCCATACAGCCACCCAGACGCTGAACATGGACACTTTCGGAATAATAGGCGCTGGCGCCGTTACGGCGTCTTCATTTACGGCAAATGGTCCTTTAGGTCTGTCTGCGGCGCAGGTGCGTTTGGCCAATAATGTTATTGTTTCTTCCACCACGGCGGACTATTATGGCGGCGTATACGCTTCAACCCATGTGTATTTGAACGGTGACCTTCACGCGCTAAATCTTTACGGCAACGGCGCCGGTCTAACCGGAGTAAGCGCCAAGACTTATTCAAGCGTAGTTCTTTCCTTAACTCTTAATGAGGCTGCCGAAATAGGGTATTTCACCCTTTCGGGTAAAGGGCATAACCTCTATATCGCTGTCACGGTTTCCGATACCAATTTCTATGTTTCAAAACAATATGCGTTGCCGCTTCGCTATAACATGAGCGGCGCCACATGGTATGACGTGTTGCCCATTTCAAATACCGGCGCCACCAACGGAAATGACTTCGCTCTGGAAGTGAAAGTTACCAATTCAATCGCTTATCTGCGCCTGCGCAGGGTTAACGGTGCAGCCGCGGGAACGGCCGTTGTAAGTATGGAACAGCTCGGCCATTCCGATGACGTTTTTACCGAGACCAGCAATTATGTCGCTTCCAGCGCGCGTAATTTTCTGCCTTCAACTGTTTTTACCCAGACAGGGGGATATGTAGGCATAGGAACTTCTCTTCCCGGTTCCATGTTGGATGTGGCCGGTGATGTGCTTCTTTCCGGCGCGTCGCGCGTTCTTAACCTTGGCACCTCCCAGGGTATAAAAGATACCGGTATTTCAGACCTTACATTATTCACTTCCGCCGGCCCGGTGATTCTTAGCCCTGGCGACGTTGAAGCCGCGCGCGTTACCATGGACCGGAAAGTGGGCATCGGTCCCGACACCCCCTCAGCCCGCCTGCATGTTTCCAGCGCCGCGGGAACTACCGGCGATATGGTGGTAATATCCACCGGCGGTACAAACGTAATCCGTATGACCGGCGGGGGCGAGATATTCGCAACTAAATTTATTGGTGACGGTTCCGCGCTGACGGGAACCGGGTCCACCTACACAGCAGATGAAGTCAGCCTGCACCTGAGCGGTTCAGTATTCAGCGCGCTGGATTCAAGCGTTACATTGCAGGGTAACACATTCAACGCGGCAAATAAGCTGGTTAAACTTAATGGGAGCACACAGCTGCCTGCGTTAGACGCGAGCCTTTTACTGAAAGTGTCGTCAATAGCGGTGGGCGCTGTGTACACCGGCGCGATATTAGATAACGCCGTAACGGGCGCAAAGATAGCTTTAGGCAGCGACGCGCAGGGCGATGTGATGTATTACAACGGCACCGATTGGGCGCGGCTGGGCGCAGGAACAAGCGGTATGTTCCTGAAGACACAGGGCGCGGGCGCCAATCCTGTGTGGGCAACCGACAACAATACCGCCTACACAGCAGATGAAGTCAGCCTGCACCTGAGCGGTTCAGTATTCAGCGCGCTGGATTCAAGCGTTACATTGCAGGGCAACACATTCAACGCGGCGAATAAGCTGGTTAAACTTAATGGGAGCACACAGCTGCCTGCGTTAGACGCGAGCCTTTTACTGAAAGTGTCGTCAATAGCGGTGGGCGCTGTGTACACCGGCGCGATATTAGATAACGCCGTAACGGGCGCAAAGATAGCTTTAGGCAGCGACGCGCAGGGCGATGTGATGTATTACAACGGCACCGATTGGGCGCGGTTGGGCGCAGGAACAAGCGGTATGTTCCTGAAGACACAGGGCGCGGGCGCCAATCCTGTGTGGGCAACCGCTTCCGGTAGCGACAACCTGGGTTCCCATGTAGCCACCCAGACGCTGGATATGGATGGATTTGCGATATTTGACGTTTCCACAATAACAATGTCAAATGGGAGCATATCAATAGTCCCGCCCGGAACAAGCGGTTCAGATGCGAGTTATGGTATATCAATAGGTTCAGGCGCTTACAACAACTACAACGCTGGTGTGGGCGTGGGCAACGGTGCTTCTGGCAACTACGACGATGGTGTGGGAGTAGGGTTCTGGGCTCAAGACAACTACAACAATGGTGTGGGCGTGGGTAACGGTGCTTCTGGCAACTACAGCTATGCTGTGGGAGTGGGAGCTGCCGCTTACAACAACTACAGCTATGGAGTGGGCGTTGGAAACGGCGCTTTCAGCAACTACGGTTATGGTGTGGGCGTGGGAAACAGCGCTTTCAACAATTACACCAATGGCGTGGGCGTTGGAAGTACTGCTTCCGGCAACTACAGTTATGGTGTGGGCGTGGGAAATGCTGCTTTCGGCAACCACGACTATGCGGTGGGTGTAGGGGCTTATTCCCAAAATAATGCCGCTTATGGCACAGGCGTGGGCGCTTACACTCAGGCTTATTCGTCTTCTGCGGCCTTTGGCTATGAAGCCAAAGCTCAAAATAATGAGGCGCTTGCCCTTGGCGCCGGGGCAAAAGCAAATGCTTTCCAGTCTGTGTGTATCGGGGCTTATTGCGTGAACAATGCCACTACCACCGTTAAAATAAGGGAAGGTTATACTCTTTACGTTGACTCTATGAATGTAAACAGCACTGTCCACCTGCCAGCGCCTACTTCGCTGTACATATCCGGCGGCGCCAGCAATCAGGTAATAGCCAAAAATACGGCGACAGGGGCTATGCAGTGGGCGGATGTCTCCGCCTTGGTTTCTGCCTACACAGCAGATGAAGTCAGCCTGCACCTGAGCGGTACGGTATTCAGCGCGCTGGATTCAAGCGTTACATTGCAGGGCAACACATTCAACGCGGCGAATAAGCTGGTTAAACTTAATGGGAGCACACAGCTGCCGGCGGTAGACGCGAGCCTTTTACTGAAAGTGTCGTCCATAGCGGTGGGCGCTGTGTACACCGGCGCGATATTAGATAACGCCGTAACCGGCGCAAAGATAGCTTTAGGCAGCGACGCGCAGGGCGATGTGATGTATTACAACGGCACCGATTGGGCGCGGCTGGGCGCAGGAACAAGTGGTATGTTCCTGAAGACACAGGGCGCGGGCGCCAATCCTTTGTGGGCAACCGCTTCCGGCTCCGACAACCTGGGCAGTCATATAGCCACCCAAACTTTAAACATGGGAGCTTTCCAGATAGCCGGTACAGGGGCGCTTACTATGTCAAGCGCTACATTTACCAACACAGCGGGGGCCGGCCTGAGCGTGAGTTCCAGCGCCTATCTGGCTGTATCAGGCGGCAACGTAGGCATAGGGACGGCGAGCCCCAGCGCCAGACTTCATCTGGCTCTTGATGCCGCCTCCACCAACACTCAGCTTGAGCTGGCTCGTCTCCAACGCACCACCAGCGGCACCGCCGCGACAGGGATCGGGAGCTATACCAGCTCCTACCTGGAAGACGCGGGTGGGGGCCTCTTTGAAGCCGGGCGGGTCGGCTTCCAGGCCACTAACGTCACCGCCGGAGCGGCATCCGCCGCCGCGTTTATGGGCTACGCCGAACGCGAAGTCTACACCGAGATGTTCCCGGTTTTTGCGGCCCGCGCAACCGATGCGGACCGCTTCCTTTGTATGAACGGGATAGAGGGAGCAGTAAGCGGTTGGGACTGCTTCGGAATGACCATCGGCTCCGCTGACGCCGTGAGTTTTAACTTTAATGGAACTGGCCGTTGGAGTTTTGATTATGCCGGCGACAGCGCCGACACTCTTACCATGCGGACCGTTCACACCAACGACGGACTCAAGATTAAAACCGTGGGAAGCAAACCGATTTATTTTGATACTTCCAACAACGGGACCGACCTTTATATTGCCAGTGACGGCAACGTCGGTATCGGGGCAACTCCGGACGCGGGAACCAAATTGGAGCTGGGGGGCACGAGCACTATGCAATTTGACACATCTAACTCCGGTTATGTCAGTCTGAAAGTGAACGATGTTGAGGTTGCGCGCATGAGAAATAATTAGTTTTCCATGTCTGATATGTACTAACGGCGGCTTCTATGCTTGGAAGAAAATATTTTATTTCCGCGTTTGCGGGCCTGCTTATGGCGGGCTGCTTCGCCAGTTACGCGCGTTCAGCGGAATTTGAGGCCATAGACAGGCTTACGGCGAATGGCTATACCCTGCTTAAAACTTCAGCTGCTGTGCAGGGCAACAGCTTTACCGTAGGCGGGTCCACCTTTGTGGTGAAGGAAGGGAAAGTGGGCATCGGGACGGCGGATCCCGGGCAACAGCTCACTCTTGGCTCAGGAAATGTCCTGCTCCCTGACGCAAGCGGCGCTACGAGCGGCAATCTCTTTTTCGGCGGCGACACGACCTTAACCCGCAGCGGGCTGCGCCTTTTCGGCGGGTTAGTAAGTAACGGGGTGGTAGAGGGGGGATTTATTGATGCTGTCTCCACAAGTGCCACGGGAGGGTTGTTTTTCCGGGTGGATTCAACAACCGGAGGCACTGAGAGGATGAGAATAACAACCGCCGGCAACATCGGTATGAATATTACAGCCCCATTAGCTTTACTGCATATCTCATCGGCAGCCGGTGTTTCCGGGAATATGGTGCTTATCTCCACCAGCGCGTCCAATGTAATACGTATGACCGGCGCCGGAGAAGTTTTTGCCACTAAATTTATAGGCAATGGTTCCCTTATTACCAATGTAACCGCGGTCAACTCTACCAATCTTAACTCGCTCCCCGCCTCCTCCTATCTTACGCTGGAGTATTCCTACAGGGGCTGCGTGGGCCAAAACGCGGATTGCGTGCCGCCCACCTGTGTGGGGACCAGCGTTACCGTCACTTGCTCCGCTTCCCTCCCTACGTCACAAGTGAGGTATTGCGAAAGGACCTGTACACGGCCATAGGCGGGTTGCCGCGCCAGGTTCAGGGTTCACGGTTTCCGCCAGTGACACTGGCCTGTTCCGCCTTAGGCGGACTGTCCGCGGCTGAGGCGGGCCCGCCGAGCTGTTTGGCGGGCAAGGTTCAACGGTTCAGCGGTTGACAAAGCATATTGTGTTTAACGCGCATTAATGGCGGCTTCTATGTTTGGAAGAAAATATTTTATTTCTACGCTCGCGGGACTGCTTCTGGCGGGCTGCTTCGTTAGTAGCGCGCGCGCGGCGGAATTTGAGGTCATGGACCGGCTTACAGCGGATGGCTATACCCTGCTTAAAACTTCAGCCGCTGTGCAGGGCAACAGCTTTACCGTAGGCGGGTCCACCTTTGTGGTGAAGGAAGGGAAAGTGGGCATTGGGACGGCGGCACCCGGACAACAGCTCACTCTTGGCTCAGGAAACATCCTGCTCCCCGATATAAACGTGGTTATGGGCGGCAATTTCTATTTTGGCGGCAACATATTCGCAACCCGCAGCGGGCTGCGCCTTTTCGGCGGGTTGGTCAATTACGGGGCGTACGAGGGGGGATTTATTACTGCTGCCTCCACAAGTGCAACGGGAGGTTTGTTGTTCCGGGTGGATTCAACAACCGGAGGCTCTTTGAGGATGGGAATAACAACCGCCGGCAATGTCGGTATAAATACTACCGCTCCATTGGCTTTACTGCATATCTCATCGGCTGCCGGTGTTTCCGGGAATATGGTGCTTATTTCCACCGGCTCGTCCAATGTAATCCGCATGACCGGCGCCGGTGAAATTTTCGCCACCAAATTTATAGGCGATGGTTCCCTTGTTACCAATGTCGTCGCGGTCAATTCCGCACAGCTTGGGGGGGTAGCGGCCGCCACCTACCTTACAACGGAGTATTCCTTCCGGAAGTGCATCGGAGAGGCCGCAAACTGCACACCTGGTACCTGCGATGGCGGTGGAACAAATCTTGGAATCCTTTGCCAGTCGCCCGACCTGAACCCGACAAACGTCAGGTTTTGCGAAAGGACCTGCTGCCGTCCCTAAGCGCGGTTGCCGGCAGTTACCGGTCACCGGATACCGGATACCGGTTACTGGTTACTAGTTAGTGACCTATGTCTCACCGCAAACTCTTTATAAAAAAAGTAGTGCTGGTTCCCGGTTACCAGTGCAATAACCGCTGCGTTTTCTGTATAAACACTGACAAACGGACTTTAAAAATCAGGGGGACCTTTGAAATAAAAAGGGAAATTGTAGCGGCTTCAAAGCGGGGCTGCAATTACCTGGAATTTGCCGGAGGCGAGAACACCATAAGGCCGGATTTTTGCGAACTTGTGCGCTGCGGGAGAGATTGCGGTTTTAAAAGAATAGCCGTGGCCACGAATGGCCGAATGTTTTCCTACCCCGCCTTTGCCCGCGAGGCTATAGACAGCGGCCTTACCGATATAATTTTTTCAATACACGGGCATAACGCTCACGTTCACGACGGGCTTACCCAGGTAAAGGGAAGTTTCGCCCAGTTAATGCGCGGCTTTGAAAATGTCAGGAAACGCTTCAAGGGAATACTTGCCACCAACACCGCAATTACCCGCTTAAATTTCCGTTCGCTGCCTGAAATAGGCGAGTTTATAGCGGGGTTCGGTTTTTACAATTCGGAGTTTATTTACGCCGACCCCAATGCCGGCGGGGTTAAAAATAACTTTAAAAAATTAATGCCCCGTATCTCGCAGTGCGCGCCCTACATAAGGGCATGCCTGGATATCGCCGGCGCCATAGCAAAAAAAGGAGGACCGCGCGATTTTACCTACAACTGGGCCGCCCGTTATGTGCCGTTGTGCTATTTCAGGGAGTATTACCCGCGCCAGATAAGCGAGGCCCGTGAAGCCGAGATCTATCAGAATGTGCAGCATGTGGCGCCGGATTATGTGAATATGGATTATATGAAAGGGCGCAGGGAAGTCAGCAGGAGAAAACCGCCCAGGTGCCGCGGTTGCGCGCTTTACGCCCAATGCGAAGGCATCTGGGAAGAGTATCTTAGAGTCTATGGGGATGGGGAGTTGGTTAAATTAAAATAAAGGAACTACTAAGGTTCACGGTTCAGCGGTTCAACGGTTGTAAATCAGGGAACACAAAAAGATTGGAGAAAGAAATAACTGTTGAACCTTAAATCTTTGAACCGTTGAACCGTGAACCGTTGAACCTCTTAAACCTATGGAATGTCTTCCCGTCTGGAACCGCTGCAACAATAAATGCCTGATGTGCTCTAATCCGGTGAATTATGCGCGCATTGGCAGGTACGCCCTTTCAAACCTGAAAGCCAGAATACGCAGGTTTGACAGGAAGGAAACAGATATTTATCTTACGGGCGGAGAGCCGTCACTTTATCCGGAACTTTTTGAATTGCTGGCCTATATACGGAGCCGTTTGCCGAAGGCCAGAATATTAATGGACACCAACGGTAGGATGTTCTCTTACCGCGCTTTTGCCGCTAAATGCGCCGCCGCCGGCAACATTGAGTTCCAGGTTTCGCTCTGCGGCCACAACGCCGCCGCCCACGACGCCGTAACCCTTACGCCCGGCAGTTTCAGCCAGACTGTTGCAGGTATAAGGAACCTGCTGCTTTTGAAAAGAGCGGGGGCGGAAACCGAGGTCCGTTTTGTGCTCAGCGGCCTTAGCATCGGCAATCTCAGCCGGGTTTACGCTTTCGCGGAAAAAAACCTGAAAAGTATAAAAGCCCTGGTTTTCATTTTCATGGAAATGGAGGGCCACGCCGCCGCAAACCAGAAAATGGCCGGGCTTACTTACCGCCAGGCCCTCGCCCCGGTAAAAAAATTATTTTCAGGCAAGAGATTACGGGCGCCTTTTGAGATTAAACTTTATCATTTTCCGCTTTGCACGCTTCCGCAACGGCTGTGGAAATATGCCTGGCGCACCCTGCCGGAGAAAGAGATAACTTTTCCGCCCGGTTGCGCCGCGTGTAAAGTCAGGCAATACTGCCTGGGTGTTCACAAAGACTACCTCAGGCACTTCGGCGCGGCAGAATTCAGGCCGGTGCGCGTTAAGCCGGCCATAACGGCATCATCCAACTTCTGTCATCCAATACTGGCTGTAAAGGCGGTAATCGGTGGCCGGTATCCAGTAACCCAGTGACCGGTGGCCGGTAACCGATCACAGTATCCGGTAACCCGGTAACCGGTATCCAGTAACCTGTAATTGGTGCGAACAACCTGAAATAATCCTAATTAACAAAGTAAGTGGGAATATCCAAGCTAATAATCTATAATTTGCCTTAATCTGTTACTGATTACTCCTGACTTCCGCAGACCCCTTAAAAACAGAGGCGCTCACGTTGAGAGCCTCTTGAGTTGGGTGTCCCGCGAGTAAAATAATGGGATGCACGCTAGGGAAAGAGGGATAAAAGCGAGGCTGTCAGATATTCCATAATACCTGGCAAGAATGTTAAAGAAAGGGTGTCATTCCGGCGAAAGCCGGAATCCAGATGCATAGTATAAACAAGGAACCCTGCGTCTACATCTTAGCCAGTCGTCGCAACGGTACGCTTTATACCGGCGTCACCTCTTCGTTGATAAAGCGCGTATGGGAACATAAAAATGATCTCGTTGAGGGGTTCACAAAACGGTATGGTGTTCATATTCTGGTCTGGTATGAATTGCATTCCAATATGGAATCCGCGATAACACGAGAAAAAGCTATCAAAGAATGGAAAAGACGCTGGAAACTGGAACTTATTGAGGGAATGAATCCGGATTGGCGGGATTTATACGACGAGCTGATATGATATATTCTGGATTCCGGCCCCCGTATCAAAGTACGGGGCAAGCTTCGCCGGAAAGACGGCAAATCGGTCGGGTGTCCCATTGCGGAAGTCAGGAAGAGTAATCGCAAGAACAACAGAGCATTTTCTAATTCAAACATGATGGTGAAATGTATCGTCGTTACTCCGTCGTAATTCTTTTGCTAAGCCTCCATTTCTGAATGTTTTTGTGCCTCTCGGCAGCACTTTTCTGAACAACTTGTCTTT